>Ga0208407_1000651_pt1 | contig 16341 bp, 9 predicted proteins | sample ETNtaG_9_FD_185775 | JGI IMG/M metagenome (GOLD analysis project Ga0208407, IMG submission 185775) | Marine microbial and viral communities from oxygen minimum zone, Eastern Pacific Ocean - ETNP201406SV69 (SPAdes) (version 2) | ecosystem: Environmental > Aquatic > Marine > Oceanic ...
ACGGCTAAGAGTCGGATCTTTGTCCGCCATAGGCTTCTTGCCAAACGCTTTGTAAGTAGGACAAACAAGTAAATTACCTCATTCAACAATTTCGTCAGAGAGTATCTTCCCACTGTCGATTCTTACAACCCTTGTAGCGTATTCAATCAATGATTCGTCATGAGTGACGAAAATACAGGTTATTCCTTCTGCTTCACATGCCTTGACCAGCACCTCCATGACTGCAGTCGAGGTCTGGGAGTCGAGGTTGCCGGTTAGTTCATCACCAAGTAGAAGGCGAGGAGTCTTGGCCAGGCTTCTTGCAATCGCTACTCGCTGCTGCTGGCCTCCACTAATCTCCGCAGGGAATCTATGGATTTCATCGGCAAGCCCGACCATGCCTAGAAGTTCCCTGGCCCTCCCCTCGTCCCTACTCCCGGCTAGTTCCTGGATGAGCAGGAGATTCTCCAGAACGGTTAGGTCCTGGAGGAGGTTGAAGAATTGGAAGACGTATCCTATGTTGTCTCTCCTGAATTTTGTCATTTTCTCTGAGTCGTTTGAAGGAACTAATGATCCTGAGAAAGAGTAGTTTCCCGAGGTCGGGCTATCCAAAGCAGAGAGGCAGTTTAGGAGAGTTGTCTTCCCCGAACCAGAGGGCCCTAGGAGGATGATCAGCTCTCCTTCACTAACTTCCAGATCGATTCCATCGAGGGCCTTCACAGTCCCGGATGGCATCACATAATGCCGGCTAATGTTGCGCATTTCCAATAATTTATTCATTTTTTCGCCTTCTATCAATTACTCCGATGCCCCAGCAAAGAATGACATGGAATCCTTGAACAACTCTTCCCTTCTGTGTCTCTTGTTGTCCCTTATCTTGAGCCATGTGAATCCTATTGCCAGAAGGATGACGAATGGGATGAAAGCCTCTGCGTGATATCGCTCCATGACCTCGATAATGCCCCTTGCAGTGTAGGCCCATGTTATCGAGGCTGCCGTGCCGCCAATGAAGCACGCGGCGAGAACCCTCTGGAACCTCATTCTGGCTACCAGGCCCAGCATTGCCCCAACAAGTACGCCGCTAGCCATGAAAGGGATCCAGACGAAGACTATCAGGAATGGGAAGCCATATTTGTCGATTCTCTTCATATTCTTGTGGGCGACATACTCCACCGAAGATAGTATGTCACCCATGAAAGGGTTCTGCAATAGGGCCCCTGGAATGCCATCTCTCTTCGCCACCATTGCCTCCCCGGTGTGCTCTTCTGAACCCTGCTCCACCCTTCCAGCTACTGCTCGATCTCCCAGAGTTGATTTCTCATTCCTAGCACTAACTACCAGTTCCCGACCCTCCAAGAGGTGTTCGAGGTCGGATCCTAATTGTTCTCTCAGATCTCCTTGAAGGTGCTCATAAGTTGGCTTGAACAGGAAATAAGCGAACTTCATTACTGGCCTGTAAATTACCCTGACGAACACGGCATCCTCATCGGCCATAATTGCAGATCCATAATCTGCTACGTCGTGTTTCCTGAACCACCTCGACATGCTTTCTCTGAATGACTCCTCTAGTTTGCCAAACTGACCTATTGAGGAAAAGAAGACACTGTAGTCATCGGATAGCCTGATCGTGCCCGATGTGTCGAAATCTGGTTTTTCTCCAGAGCCTAGATTTGTGTCGGTGCATACCGTCTTTATCTGAAGCGGCCTCATTTCCCCGAAGATTCGGAACTCGTTGAGAATATCTTTGATGATTGTGCCTTTTACCTCAATTGGGGACATGATGGTTTTCCTAGTAGTACTGTACTGCAGAAAAACATCGACTGAAATTGCCCTATCCTGGACCCTGATAGATTCAATATCAGGCTTTATCTGAAGCCTCTTGCAGGCGTTTTCAGCCGTTCTGGAAATTAGCCTTTTCATTTGCTCACTGGAAAGGAGATCGTCAGTCTCTCTATGGTACAACCTGTGCATAAGTGGATACTGTACGCAAAGGAAGAAGACGGACATTCCGAGTGATACCATGGCCATATACCATGGCGGAATTTCTGCATTCCCCCCAGTAAGCATAGCAGTCTCCCTGCCTCCAACCCACTCCGCACCCATCAATCCCCAGCCCCAGACACCCATCCTCTGGATGGTTAAACAGGCCCTTTTCTCGTCGTCGAGTTCCTCCATCTTCCTATGTGTTTCACCAGAGCCGAAGATGGAGGACGACTCAGTAGTATGCAACTCTATTTCTAAATCCTTTATGGCAAGTCCCGACGAGTCCTCTTTGCTAGTAGTTTCATTTAACTTCTCAGAAAGTTCCTCGGCGGAAAGATCTGACCAGTCATTCGAGCTGTTTTCCCAAAAGAGTACCAGTATCCTGAGGACGTAGTCGCCGTCGGCCAAATCCTCCTTACTGATCTCCAAATCTAGATCGCCGATTCCCCCTCTTAGCAAATATATTTCCTCATTCGGAGGGGTGCCGTCGGCCCTCATTGACGATTTGTCCCAAACATAAACAAAAATTGCAGAAGATGATGACGTGGGGGCGTTGTGACTTTCGATCTGTAAATCATCATGATCGACCCATGTGTCAATCCAAACCTCGCCTCTTTTGTCGACGCAATCATTTGGATCAAGTGGGGTCCCTGATAAGGCATCATCAATCACAATAGAGTTGCCGAGAATTAAGCCCGATGAGGCGATTGTAATGGATCCGAAAAACACGAGACCAGCGATCAATCCGAAGACCAAAGTATAGTCGTCGAACGTCTGGGGGACAACCGTGTTGTATAGAAAGCTCTGACCGGGATTCTCCCTCCTATCCCTAATTCTGTCCAATTCAATGTCGATTCTGTCATCTATTTCAGAGTTAGAAGTTGATGCGATGGGTTGACTTACTTCAGTTTCGAGAGCCTCTGTTGGGATGCTGCCGTCGTCCATTGGAAGCAGACGAGCGGGTCGGGCGTATGTGATATTTTTCACGTAAGGGAGCTCTGAAATTTTCCGAAATATGGTTACTGTCTGAGATTTATTTTACAGAGTTCAGAGGTGAGGTTCGGAGGCAATTTTAATGTCCTCCTACTACGTAGGAGAAGTATGTCCAGTGGCAACGCGGTGAGGTCTCGTCTGTCTCTGACACTAGTGATAATCATGATTCTCCCCTCCTTGCTGTCGATAAGCCAGATTGGAGCAAGTTCTCCAGAACTGATTGAGGCGCCCGAATCTAAGGGTTCTATTGAGGTTCCATCCTTCTTGCCATTTAATCAGAGTTCAGTGGAATTTGAAGACCCATCACATGGTTGGAATTGGGATGAAGGCAATACTGGCAAGGCCGCGCTATACTACAGGACAGCGAGCTATGTCCCAATCCTGGATTGGGAGCAGATTACCGGAGAGGGATTTGTCTCAGGCTGGCATGCACTTGGTCACGAGTACCCGATCCCATCGGACTGGAAAAACGAGTTAGATGAATTGGGCATTGAATGCAGGACCTTCTACGCCCCCCAAGGTTTCCACTGCGATGTTCCAAGACTGAGTCCTGCAACCCTTCTTGATGCCGGAGTAATTGGGCTATTTCGTTTAGCCGATATCGACAAGATAGCCCCGGACGCATTCCCGATAATCCAAGGGGAATACAACGGCAATGCCGAGATGGAGGGGGACTATCACCTTGTCAGGGTTCTTCTTTCCGGATCTGGTCACATTGCTGACTTGCTGAAGACTGGAGTCGAATTAAGGGACTACAGGATGGAAAGATTCGCAGATGTGCTGGTTGATTCGAAACAGGTAGAATTGCTGTCGGAACAACCTTTCGTAGAGTGGATAGAACCGATATATTCCCCGAAGTTCGACAATCAAGAGGCCTCCGAGATAATCGGTGCTAACTGGGTGGCTGAGTCATCGAACATGATGACTCACGGGGGGGCCGTTACAGGGGACGGAGTGATCGTTGCAGTGATGGACTCGGGACTGGACACTGCTGTGGAATGCAACAGCATAGCGAATTGTAATAGTGTAAACACTGGGATACACGCAGACTTCTCTGGCAGGATAATGGGAGTTGTTGCTTACAACAACTGTGGTGTTTGCTCCGATGGTACTGGGGGCCCTAACGACTACAACGGCCATGGCACCCACGTTGCTGGCTCCGTTCTGGGAGATGGTAGCAACTCACCCGCTGGAGAGGACAATAGCGGAATGGCGCCTGGGGCACAGCTTTTCATGCAGGCAGTTGGCTATGGGAACAACGACGGTTCACTCGCCCCGCCTAGTTACGAAGACGCTTATGCTGAGGCTCATGGGGCTGGAGCCAGGATACACACGAACTCATGGGGAGTAGGTCCCGATGCATGTGGGTCAACTTCCTCATGCTGGGCGTACTACTCAACGGACACGATGGAATTGGATGCAGCTGCAAACAATTACCAGGATCTGACGGTACTTTTCGCGATGGGTAACGACGGCAGGGACTGCTACTACACCTCATTCGGGGCTGGAAATTGCCCAGGAGGGCAAGACGGCGAGATTAACCTAGGGGCCCTCAACAGGCAGGCAACGGCGAAGAACATCCTATCAGTGGGGGCATCTGAGAACGTTAGGAACACCCTGCCAATGCATTCTCGAAGTTACGAAAGCGTGTGTGGGTATTGCGATTGGTATGGATCTCCAATCAAAACTGACCTAGAGGGAGACAACTCGGAAGGAATGGCTGCGTTCTCCAACAGGGGCCCTACTAGCGATGGCAGGATCAAGCCAGACATCGTAGCTCCTGGAACTTGGATCCACTCGACTAAAACTTCTCTCAGGGATTCTGGTTCGGATCTCGGGGACTACTACACTGTGAAGCGCGGCACGTCCATGGCCACGCCAATAACTGCTGGTAGTGTAGCACTTGTAATCGAGCACTTGAACGCCCATGGATATAATTGCAACCTTGCATACAACTTAGCCAGCAACAACTGTCCCGAGTCTGCTCTGGTTAAGGCTATCCTGAGTGCTTCGGCACATGACATGCAAGGTCAGTACAGCTCTGGCGGGGATGGTCAGAACGGTGCGGTAGAGAAGGCCCCGAACAGTCATGAAGGATGGGGCAGGGTTGATCTCGAGAGGGCGATGGGAAGCGGTTTCTCAGAAGGTATCCAAATCACAACATCAGATAGCCACTCATTCAAATTGAGCGTTCCAGACTCAGGCATTGCCAATCTGAGAGTGGTACTGTCATGGAACGAAATAGAGAATTCACCCTCAGCAGGCACTCAACTCAGAAATGACTTGGACATTTTCCTCAAGAGCCCGACGGGCGTGCTTCAGTCATACACCAATGATGACGTCAACAACCTAGTCGGGATTACAATCGATTCCCCGGATGCTGGTGACTGGGAGGTCATAGTCACCGGAGCAAATGTTATTGACGGTTCTCAGAAATACTACTTGGCTGCTAGCGATGGCGTCCTCACGGATATGCGCCACCCGGTTTCAGACGGATATAACGAACCTGGTTTCCAATCCGGATCAATCTTCACAGAAACAACGATGACCATAGGTGACAACCACCTTTGCGCCATTCTGGACGATTCTTCCCTTCAGTGCTGGGGGTCCAACGATTTCGGCCAATTGGGAGATGGGACCACAACAGATAGGCAGACGATGACCGAAGTTAGCCTCGATGCGGCCAGAACTGCGATTTCCATCAGCTCGGGCAGGGATCACACATGCTCCATACTCGACAATGGGGAGTTGCAGTGTTGGGGGAGGAACAACTACGGCCAGCTTGGAGACGGCACAAACTCTCATTCAATTTCACCCGTGGGGACCAGTCTGTCTGGGGTACCCGTGCAAATTTCCTCGGGAGACTGGCACACATGTGCGATAATGGACGACGCGAGCCTGCAGTGCTGGGGAAGGAATACCGACGGGCAGCTTGGTGACGGCACAAACACCGACAGTAGCACCCCCGTTTCAGTGAACATTGGAGAGAATGTGCTAGCAGTATCGGCAGGAGGGGGGCACACTTGCGCAGTAACAGAAAGTTGGGCCCTGAAATGCTGGGGCTCTAACGGAAATGGGCAGCTTGGGATTGGATCGACAACTTCCTCTAGCAGCCCATCCACCGTAACTGTGGGAGGCAATGCAGTGGCAGTATCAGCTGGGGGTTCCCATACCTGTGCCCTTCTGCAGGGCAACAATGTGAAATGCTGGGGTGACAACACCAAGGGCCAGTTAGGGGATGGCGGAACCAATCAACAGAATGACGCTGCCACGGTTGGAGCCTCGCTGCCCGGTGCAATTTCAATCGACTCTGGAAGGGATCACACATGTGCCGTTGATTCTAGTGATTCACTGCATTGCTGGGGGGGAAGCGCAGATGGACAAGTGGGTGATGGAAGCAACTCCGAGCAAGTCTCAACTCCAGTGGCAGTCGATCTGGGCCAGAACCTAGGAGCGCTGTCGATATCATCTGGAGGCTCTTACACATGTGCAGTCGGTAGCAATGACTTGGCCAGATGCTGGGGAGGGGGAAGTAATCCAGGAGCGCTATCCCTTGGTAACGAGCCAGAAGAGTTCGACATATCCAGGTGGAGTTACATTGGCTCTTCAGAGAGGGACTGGAACAACAATGGCAATCTGAACATCTTCGAAGTGGGCATTGGCTCGGATGGCGATAGCGATGGGTTCCCATCTAGTGATGACAGCGATGACAGCAACCCTACAGTAGCAGCTGACTGCTCATCCGGTTACTATGGCAGGTTCACCTGCAGACAGGCCACTCCAGGATACTTCGTTAGTGGCTCCGGGAACACGGTAATGACTCCAGCGAACCCAGGGCACTACGTTGACTTGTATGGGCAGACCTCAGAAGTCGCATGCGACGAGGGAGAGTTCCAGAGGCTCTCTGGACAGACCTCTTGCGACGATGCGGAGCCGGGATACTACGTCCCATCGACAGGGGCTGCTGAGGGCACTCCTTGTCCGGCCGGGCAATACAATGATCTGTATGGGCAGAGTTCCGTTGACGCGTGCAAATGGGCCGAATCCGGCCATAGTGTCCCGGTTCTTCTCCAGATGTCATCTGGAGCATCCCACTCCTGTGCAATTCTGGATGACGGTTCAGTAAGCTGCTGGGGGGACAACAGCAACGGCCAACTGGGAGATGGGTCAAGGTCCCCAAGCCTAGAGCCAGAGAAATCATCCATGCCACTCGGAAGGAAGGCAGTCGATATTTCAGCGGGCTCATACCACACATGCTCAGTGTTCGATGACGGCTCAGTGCGCTGCTGGGGGTCCAACGATTTCGGCCAATTGGGAGATGGGACCACTATTGAGCGGACGGGGCCAGTCTCAGTCGACCTCGGGCAAGGGATGAGCGCTCTCAGCATCTCATCTGGAGAATCTCATACGTGCGCAGTGCTGAATGATCGTAGCATCAAGTGCTGGGGCCAGAATAGCAACGGGCAGTTGGGGGATGGGACCACGGAGGATAGGTCAGGTCCAGTAATTGCAGGCATTGGTGGCGAAGAAGCCCTATCTGTCTCCACTGGCTCATACCACACCTGCGCCATTATGTCAGATAGATCTGTGATGTGCTGGGGGGACAACTGGAACGGGCAAATTGGTGATGGGACCAATTCCGATAGAACAACGCCAGTAGAAATTTCGATTCCTAGCAACAGTAGTGCTGTTTCCATTGATGCAGGTTCGATGCACACATGTCTAGGGATGAATGATGGTTCTATGTTCTGCTGGGGCTACAACGCATACGGGCAACTGGGGAACGGCGGGATTGCGAACTCCAATACGCCGAAGAAAGTCCCCCTGAGCTCCAATCAATTGCTCTCATCCGTCCAAGTTGGCCTATTCCATAGCTGCGCTCTTTTCGACTCTGGCGATGTTGCCTGCTGGGGGGACAACAGCAACGGCCAACTGGGGGATGGGTCACAGAGCGGAAGCACGGTCCCGGCGATATTGAGCCTAGGAACAAACGCAACATCTGTCTCAGTTGGACAGAGGCACTCATGTGTAATTCTGGTGGATGCTAGCCTGCATTGCTGGGGGGCCAATGATGCGGGCCAGGTAGGTGACGGGACCTCTTCCAACAGGAACAGCCCCACGTCTATCGACTTGGGTCATGGCTCGAAGGAACAGCTCCCATGTGCGCCCGGGTCATATCAACCGGACCCGTCCCAAACAACATGTATCCTAGCTGATAGGGGTTTCATGGTTCCCCAGTCAGGGCAGACGACGCAGATTGGTTGTGTTGCGGGCTACTATTCCAGCCTGAAGGGGCAATCGGCATGCACTCCTGCAGCCAGGGGTTACTACGTGTCAGAGGCAGAATCGGCATCCCAGACCCCTTGTCCCAGTGGACAATCGACTCTGGATGAGGCATCGACGTTCTTCGACATGTGCTTCTCTGACTTCGATGGTGACGGCATCCCCGACCAGTTCGACACCGATGCAGACAACGACGGTGTGCTGAATGGGGATGACTACGACTGGTTGGATCCCGATGTTTCCGCTGACTCGGATGGAGACAGAATTCCCGATAGCATCGATGTGGATGACGACAATGATGGCGTCAACGATACGGATGACCCATTCCCCTTGGACCAGAGCGAGTGGGAGGACAAAGATGGCGATGGAACTGGTGACAACGCCGATGAGGACGACGATGGTGACGGGAGGAGGGATATCTTCGATGTATTCCCGAATGACGGAAACGAGTGGTCTGATGCCGATGGCGATGGAATTGGCGACAATTCCGATGCAGATGATGACAACGACGGGAGATGCGATGACACCACATACTGGAGGCCTGACCTCATCCCCCCCTCGAACAGTGGTCCAAGCCAGGACGGGGACAACATACCCGACTGCTACGCCTCGGCCAAGGGAGATGCATTCCCATTCGATGCCAACGAAACGGATGACACCGACGGAGACAGCATAGGGAACAACGTTGATACTGATTGTGACGGAGATGGGTGGCTCAATCCAGTTCCTTGCACCATGAATAGCGATGGCGCGGAGGGCACCGATGCATTCCCACTGGATGACTGGAGGTGGTCAGACTCTGATGGAGATGGCCATGCGGATCAAGGCCCGAATTCAGATGTGTTCCCGGATGACCCGACGGAGTGGATGGACAGCGATCGGGATGGCGTTGGAAATAACGCTGACGAATGTCAATTCGTGCCGGGAATTGACCCAAGTATAGAGGGCTTCATCGAACTCCTGAGCATACCAGGAAACTACCTTGGGTGTCCCATACAAGCTCTTCTTGGAGATGAGATTGTGGATGAGTTGGACTCTGACGGAGGTGGTTTTGATGATTCTGATGCCCCTGACTTCGATGGTGACGACATACCTGACTTGTTAGACAATGACGATGACAACGACGGGATCCCCGATTTGGAGGATGGGGTCCTCGGTGACGAAAAGTGGGCCAGGGACCCTTTCAGACCTTTCACCGCAGAGAACTGGGGCATCATTGCAATATCGATATCATTCATAGGAATAATGGGATACAGGGTAATTGGTTGGAAGAACCGAGGTATCTCCAGCATCCGCTCTAAGAAAATCAGAATCAAATGATGGTGCAGGGGGCAGGATTTGAACCTGCGAAGCACTACGCACTGGGACCTAAACCCAGCCCCTTTGACCACTCGGGTACCCCTGCTATGTCCCGTGCGAATAATTACACATGAAGAAGTCAACGCATCCTTGTCAATAGCCCCCATAGGGTCATAACAGGGTCTATGCGCCCCGCAGATGGCAAAATGGCACGAATAGGGGTTCTCGGGCTTGGCAACTGGGGGTCGGCCCTCGCACTAGTGTGGTGCAAGGACGGGCACAACGTCCTCGGCTGGACAGTTGAACAGGAGGTGTACGAGTCAATGATGACCGTTCACGAGAACAAGAAGTATCTACCGGGTTATCAAATTCAGGAGTTGGATTGCACCATGGAGATTTCTGATGTCACAGAGAGTTGCGAGATTCTAGTGCTAGCTCTCCCAAGCTCAGTCATCCTGGAGGTCGTAGATATGCTAATTCCTAGCCTCAGGCCTTCTCACCTACTTGTAGATCTGGCAAAGGGCCTGGCACCGGCAGAAGAGGGCGGTTCGGGAATGATTTCGGATGCAATAGAGAGAAGGCTCGATGATGCGGGAATGTCAAATCAGGTAGTGGTGATGACAGGTCCGACGATAGCTCCAGAAGTCGCTCGGGGCGTTATCACGAATGCTCTGGTGGCTTGTCATGACATTGGCGTAGCGGAAAGAGTTGCCGAACGCCTCTCTACCGACTCCTTGATTCTCACCCCCGCAGAAGATCCGGTCGGAGCAGAACTTTGGGGGGCGTACAAGAACTGCGTTGCACTGGCATGCGGACTAGTTGATGGGGTCAAGGACACAATCGGAGGTGATAACCTCAAGGCGGCCCTGGTACTCTCTGGTTATAGCGAGGGAATCGAACTACTAGAGAAGATGGGGGCTGACCCCAAGACTGCTTTCGGGCCAGCTGGTATCGGGGACCTGTACGTGACGGCAACCAGCCCGAGAAGCAGGAACAGGACGCTGGGGGAGAAGCTCGGTTCGGGGAAGAGCCTAGAGGAGTCTCTCGAAGAGATGCACATGGTTGCAGAGGGCGTCAGAGCAACTAGGATGTTCCTTGACAGAGCCGAGGGGATGGGTCAACCAACACCCTTCTTGAGCACATTGGGAGATCTGCTGGATGGTAGCATCCAGGTCGAGGATGCGGTCAGGAAAATGGTCGGTTCATACGAAGTGAAGTAGCCTACGGGACTTGCAGAACAGTTGTTTGACTCCTCTCAATCAGTGGAAAACTAGCTTCTGAAAGAGAGGTGAGGACGTGAACGGTGCAAGCACTCCCACAGGCTGGAGCGAGATAGTCCTCACCGGTGTCGGAAAGTATGAATCGGATTCCCTGGCCTGGTTTTACTATTGCATCAATAGCCTGGAACTCCATCATCATAGTGATCTCTTGCCCTGGTATCACAGTCTGTGGCTCGTACCCTCCAGCATGATACCTGACGTCCATGGTAGCATGCCCGATTCTAACTCCCGTCTCCATGTTTTGCATCTCGACGAATATCTGGCCACCGTCGAATGACGGTACTGCAGAAAGATGCAGGGTTACCAAACCAGAAATGTGCATCGAGAAGTCAGGATTGATTTCCGGGCAGTCAACAGTCACCGTCTGACCTCCCCCTACCACTGGTGCTCCTCCTCCGATTACTGGGAGGCCCCCGGTAAATGCGCCATCGTTACCACAGTCCCCGAGATCGACTAAGTAATCCTCTGAGTCACTAGGGGGCCAACTTTCCTCCACCCTCCATTCTCCGTCATTTCTCTGAATCTGTGCATTATACTCAGGCTTCGGGCCTCGTTCTTGCAAGTAATACTCGAACCACTCGAACAGATCCTGGGCCCAGTCCCACCTCGTCATGTTTGACAGTGCTTCCATTCCATAGCCGCTCTCGCTATCATCGTGCTTCTGCCACTGGTCCGGGTAGTCATGGCCCCACTGTCCCAGAATACCACGGACCTCGTAACCAGAATCGACATAGTCGGAGTACCAATTGGTATCGGGTGGGCCTCCGAAGACCTGATGAGGGTCAACGTTCCAATCCTGCATTCCTTGGACCCAGTAGATGCTACCGTTCCATTTCTCGAACGCCTTGTCAATATGGCTCCTCTCATCGTAGTAGTTCTCCATGTAGGGGTCCATCTCCCCTCCGACATATGTCACCGGGCCGGCGAAGAATCCCTCTGCAATGTCTGGGCAAACATTGTCGAAGTCGTCCGAGTCATAGTCGACTGTGCTTGAGAAGTAATTCATATGCATCACTTGGGATCTCGCTTCGGCACTTCCATTCTTGTACAATAGAGGATGCAAAGCAGTAGTCCCTGAAATTGGGACTATTGTCTTCAGGTACTGGCTCCCCATTGCAGCTGCCTCCCATTGTGTGGCTCCCTCGTACGACTTTCCATAGAGTCCGACGTTTCCATTGCTCCAATCCTGTTCTCCGAGCCACTCCACTGCCGAGTGAATTCCGAGGCCCTCTCCTGCCCCTCTGTAGTCGAAGCACCCGCTACTCTCTTCTGTTCCGAAAACTGCGACCTGTGCGAATGCGTAACCGTGAGGTACAAAATTCTCGAAGATGAACTCCCCCCTACCTGCTCCCACCATAGTTGTCGGAGTGGACTCATCGCCTGGAGACCCATAGGAGAAATAGGGCGAGATCACGGCTATTACCGGAACCTTTTCTCCATCCGCAGTGTTGCTCGGTAACCAGTAAGAGAGGTGCACCTCTGCAGAGCTGGGACCAGTCTCCCAGACAGATGAAGTATCGACCTCAATCATCGCCTCTTGGACGTCCAGTGCGTAGTAAGGTCCGGTTTCTAGAACCCTGCTGAATGTTCCGCTGGTATCCCACTCGAGATTGCCCCTTTCCCAGATGCTTGGATAGGATTTTTCTGCATTGTCATCGGAACCAATGCACCCTGAAAGGGCGCAACTCAGGAGAAGCGCCACAACCGCTACGGAGGAGGTTCTCATGCTTCTACCAAAACATAGGAGGACAAATATGTGGCGATTCTACACAATTTCCTTCATCAGTGCAAGTGTGGCCTCAATCCATCCCTCTGCATAATCATCGTAGTCGGTATCGCAGTCGAGCCTTTCGTTTGTTCTTTTTCCGCCCTTCTCTTCCAGGATTGAGTCCCATTCCTTACCTGATTCGCAGAAGAATTCGAAAGCCGAATCCCCGAGGGCGAGGACTGCGAAGTTTACCCCTTCCATGCTGTCAACGTCTGATTCGGAAACTGCATCATAGAGATCTTGCGCGTTCACGGGTTGCTCTCCCTCGCCCCAAGTGCTGCAAATCACGATCAGCCTCTTGGTTCCCGAGATATCTTCTGGAGAGATGTCCTCCATATCCATGACCGTAGGATTCAGATCGAAGCTCTTTGCTGAATGGGCTGCGTCATCGGCTAACTCTTCGGCATTTCCTGTCTCAGTTCCGAAGATTAGGAGCAAGTCTCTGTCACTCATCGACGCCACTATGTTCCCCTAATTTTCCTCGTTTACAAACTTTGAAGGTTGTTGACAGAGGGCCGGTACGGAAACCGAAAATGATGCTGGGGTGATGCTGCCCCCTGCCAACGTATCCATTCTATTGGAGTGTCCCTATGTCTGTTGCAGTTATTCCGTAATGATCCCATACAGGCTGTAGCCAAGCCCTGATGTCGGCCTCGTAGTCTGCGGAAGCATCTCCATCGTTAGTTAGGTCGAACATGGCCACTATCATGTCAGAGTAGTAGTTTGCGTGCCATCCGAAAGCCTCGCACTCCTCCTGTGACATTCCCTCGTGCTGAGAGTGTGTAACAGAGTTGTAGCAGCCGGTGAACTCCTCCCCATTTGGGTCGTTGGGAGACGTGTAGTTCTCCAAGTACATCCATGCCTCGCAAGATGTCTGTGCGCTATCCGAGGAGACCGTGTGAGAGACCATGTTGTAGCAGATCGAAGTGTAATCAGCAACGTATGCCTCGATGACCCTGTAGAAGGCGTGGCCCTCTGCCTGGTGCTTGTCGTAGTCTGAAGTGTCTCCAGCGGCTAGGTCGTCTGTCATCTTCGATGCGTATCTTACGGAAGCCTGTGAATAGACGATGATGATGTTCTTGAGAATCTCGTCGCGTGCATCGACTAGCCCTTGCATGTCCTCGTTCTGCATAGCGGTGAGTCCGTCATTCATTGCCGCTAGCGTAGCTACATTGGTAGCTGCTGTACCGGCAGAGTTGGCGGTCCCGAAGTTTCCAGCCCTCTTGTCGGCAGTGGCGTATGGCCCGCATCCGTCGTAGTCGTGGTCAGAATCATCTGGTCCGTGATAGAATGCCCATCCCTCGTCCCAGGCGTGCTGAGCATCATCTGGCCCCCAGTTTCCAGCCTCTGCCTTGATTATGGCGGCGTTTAGCTCGTGGATTGCGTATGCAGTCATGACTCCGTTCTGGATTCCCTTCTCCGTGGCTTGGTCTCTGACTGTGTCGGATTCGCCTGCGAATGGCCCGGTTCCGTCGATAGCGGCGGACACGAAGTCGTTCCATGATCCGTCTGAACCGTAGTATGAGTCGTATGCGTGGTTCTTGCCCGAAGCATCTGCGAAGCCCATTAGAGTCCTGTAGGATCCGTCAGACTTCTCTGCGTGTTCTCCGTTCTCATAGATGTCCTTAACGCCATCCCAGTCGTATGCTCCAGATAGATCCTTGATGTCACAGACATCTCCCATCAGCATGCGGTGGTTGTCGACATTGGAGGCATATTCGTAGCCTCCGTCCTCTGCATCCAGATCGACGTCGTCTCCTGCACACCCTGCAAGCGCTGAGGCCATCATCAGTATTGTCATCATTAAGCTTAGTATTTTGCCATTCATTTAGGGCACCCTAAACTTTCGCAATAAGTACACCTTATAATTTTTAGGTAACCCTAAATCTCAATTGTGTTATACTGCGATATCATCCTGAAATGAACAATAGAAACGTGGTTTTCCAAAACAAAATCTCTGAAGATTACCATTATTACTCAACTTTGTGGCATGGTGTTTATGGGAAAAAGAGGCGTTCTCCTGATGAACATTGGAACGCCCGACGAAGCGACTGTGAGTTCGGTCAGGAAGTACTTGAGAGAGTTCTTGCTAGATCCGGATGTTATTGACATTCCAGCCGTTCTAAGACATCTGCTGGTAAGAGGGATCATACTCAGAGTTAGGCCGAGAAACATAGCACCAAGGTATGCTAGTATCTGGATGGATGGCGATTCTCCGCTCCGAGTCTATACCAATAAAATGGCTGAGAAACTCCAATTGGAGTTGGGAGAAGTGGAGTGCGAAGTCGGTATGAGATATGGCAATCCAAGCATCGAATCTGCTTTGATGAGGCTCAAATCAAAGGGGGTTGAGGAGTTGCTACTTGCTCCGCTTTTCCCACATCACGCTCAAGCCACAACTGAGTCTTCTATGAAAGAGGCTTTTCGGCAACTGAGGAATATTGATTGGAGCCCAGATCTCTTCGAGTTGGGACACTTCGAAGAAGAGCCAGAGTTCATCATGCCACTGGTGAGCTCCATAAGACCCCACCTAAACGAAAGGTCCCACTTGTTATTCTCGTTCCATGGACTCCCAATATCTCATGTCAAGAGATCAGACAAAACCGGTTCACACTGCCAGAAAGTTGACGGTTGCTGCACCCATAGAACCGAAGCAAACTCGATGTGTTACGCCCATCATTGCAGTATGACTGCAAAGTCCGTGGTTGAGGAATTGGGTTTACCCGATGACGCATGGTCGATAAGCTACCAGAGTCGACTGGGCCCAGCGAAGTGGCTAAAGCCTTCCACGCTATCTGTGGTAGAAGATTTGGCAAAGAAGGATCTGGACGTGGTTGTTGTCTCTCCAGCATTCCTGGCAGACGGTTTAGAGACTCTGGAGGAGTTGGATATTGAGGTCCGTGAGCATTACATCGATCATGGTGGGAATCAGTTTTCCGTAATCAAATGCCTCAACGATAATCCAGATTGGATATTGGGGCTATCAAAGTTGGTCGAAAAGAGATTCTCTAGTGTTCCGAACTAGGAATCTTAAGAATAAAAATAGTCCCAATAAATGCTAGAATCAGCGTGGCTGCCTTTGAGACGGGAACATCATCTGGAATGGCAACTAGAACAGCGAACATAACAAAGGCCCACATTGTTACAAGGATAACTGGCTTAATCTTCTTTGGAATGCCATTGCCCTCTCTGTAGTTCTTAACGTGGATGCCGAACAACTTGTTATTGATTATCCAATCATAGAATCTCTGACTGGAACGAGCAAAGCAAGCCGCTGCAAGAATCATGAAAGGAGTGGTTGGCAGGCCTGGAACCGGGATTCCAATAAACCCCAAAGTCATTGATATGAGGCCGAGGATGAACCAGAAAGTTCGACTGAGAGTAGAACGATCCGTGTCGGCTAGATGTACGTCTGCTCCATCCATGTTAATTGGGCGAAAAATTCACATTAGTATGTTATTATTTGCCATTCTTAATTTTCTACTAAGTAATCGAATAACAACTGTTCTGGCAAATTGCCAATCATTGGGGAAAGGTGACCTAGTTGACTTTGAGAAGTGGTCCTGGACACCCCAGTTGAATGCAGAGAATTGGAAAGGATCTCGGAACCGCATGCGCCTCTGGGAGAGGTCTCGTCAATCTTGTGGATCGAGATGTCGTAGCAACCCGTGTATTCGCTGCCCATTGTTGTGAAATTATCAAGGAACATTTCGTAATTTAGTGATAGGATTGAGTTCAGGATAGCTGTACGTGATA
>Ga0208407_1000657_pt1 | contig 16271 bp, 16 predicted proteins | sample ETNtaG_9_FD_185775 | JGI IMG/M metagenome (GOLD analysis project Ga0208407, IMG submission 185775) | Marine microbial and viral communities from oxygen minimum zone, Eastern Pacific Ocean - ETNP201406SV69 (SPAdes) (version 2) | ecosystem: Environmental > Aquatic > Marine > Oceanic ...
CCAGTTTGGTTCGTCGCTACCGAACATAAAAGATTCACCAATATCATCTTTTACATCTCCATTAAATAAGTCATATTCTATTATTGTTAACAATGTTGTTGCTAGAAGTACTGCCCCGAACCCCCACATTGCATATTTAAATAATTCATTAGACTGGTAAAATTCTTTAATTTTAATTAAATGATTTTTTCCGGAACTTTTTTTGGAGGCTATTCTATTTTGTTCTTCATCATTTTCTTCAGCTGTCGAGATCACTTCATCAACTAAAGACTGATGTAACTGATCATATAAAACCTGGTTTGCATGAATTTTTTTATCGATCTCATCAAAAGACGAAGGGTTTGATTCTAGTTTTTTATTTATATCCATTAGCTTGAATATATTTATTCTTTAAACCATAAAGAACGAAAATGTAATTACTATCATAATTCTATTTAAAATATTTTTTAGATAACCTTTCTACATTATCTGGGGCTATTGGTTTTGAAAAGCCCATATAAAAAGCAAGGAACCACATGACAAATATTCCAAAAAAAAGGAAAACTAATTGCCATACCCATAACGAAGGCAATCCAAATGGACCCCAAGAAACAGGATCATTAGGGTTTGAAAATATACTATTCCCTATTGTAGCAAAAGGACCAAACCCAAATAAAAACCAAATAAGAACCAGTAGCCAGGCTAATGGTATTAATTTTTTCTTCTCCTTTGATACTCCAGCAATCTCAGATAGAAAAGCGTGTCTGTTCTTACGTTCAATAATTTTATCATTACTATCAGGGAAAAAATATGATCCAGTTATAGTGAAAATTGCATTAAAAAAAATTCCCCAACCTGCTGAATGAATTGTAAGTGGATATGCCCCCCACGGTAAAGGAAATAAGCTCGACATTTTATCCGTAAGTGTAACAGCTACAAGCCCACTGATTAATCCTAGAATGATCCCCTTTCGAGAAATCCAGCTACAATAGAGATTTCCAATAAGAGCTGGATACATCTGAAAACCATATGCGACTGCGAGCCCTCCAAGCATAACCAAAGCATCAGTTGAGAATATAGCAACTAATAATGCCGCGCTAGCTACGACGACAACGAATACTCGCCCTATCAATTTTTGAGATCTATCACTTGCATCCCGATTGAAATAATGTTTGTAAACATCTCGTGTAATCATCCCGCTAAAAGTAGACATATAGGCAGCTCCCGTACTTTGCATTGCAGCAAGAGCACACACCGCTAAAAGCCCCACTAGCCAAGGAGCAGATTCAGACATTAGGTCAATTAATTTGGGCACAAGGTTGTTTTCCGATATACTATCAAAAACTCCGTTTAACACCAATACATCTGCCCCCATCCCCTGGATAATTGTAAATGTAAATAATATAATTCCAATTACTACTGATGATGCAACAACTTGCTGCCAGCGGAAAGGTTCAGATGTTTTATTTGCATATGCCCACATAGAAAAAGCAGGTGAAGATTGTATCCCCATAAGTGCAAACATATATGTCATACACATCATTCCAGTCCAAACTCCTCCTGCTGCTGTAGATCCTGATGATACCCACTGTATAGATCCGGGCATAGAAATCCGATTTGAAAACCCATCTAGAGTTAATCGCTGTCCTGAAAAAAGATCATTTTTTACTAAATCCCCAATGCCTTGAACAAATAAACTCCATCCACCAATCCAAGTTATCGTAATCGTTCCAAGAATAACAATCCCGAGGGCAAGTAAAACTGCTTGTGCACAGTCAACATAGGCAACCGAGCGCAATCCTCCAGATGCAACATATATAACCACAACTGTTGATAATAAAATCATACCCAAATTAGTTGATATCATCCCATCTGTTAGTACATTAAATAATACCCCAGAGGCACGAAGCTGAATCCCTAAGTATGGTACTGAAAAAAGAAAAGCAACTAAAACAGTGAGACCACGGATTAAGTTTCCACCATAATAGTCTGAATACATTTCTCCCGGAGTTATGTAGTTGAATGCGCGGCCAAGAACCCACTGACGTCTTAAAAACAAAACACCGGTAAAAGGAATTGTCAGGGCATAGAATGAAGCAAAAGCATAAGGCAAACCATCTGTAAGAATTTTCCCAGGGTGACCTACAAAAGTCCAACCTGAAAAACTGGTAGCGGTTGCGGCAAGAACAAATACCCAGGTACCAATTGATCTGCCTGCTACAAAATAATCTTCAGAGGTTTTTGATGTTCTGGCTCCTTTAATCCCCCAAAAAATACAATAGGCCCAGTAGATACCCACAAAAGCAAAAAGCCAATATATTTTACTCTCCATATCTTCCTCGTTATATATAAGTCTTCATCTAGCTAGAGCACCCATAGGATCCCATGGCGGCAATAATTGCGCATCTTGTTTTTCATAAAGATCAACAATATCAGATTCTAAATATTTTTTACTTACCACTACTTCATACAGATACTGGTCAAACCATTCATCAGACATTATATAGTAACCTTTTTCTCCATTTCTTTCACCCCAACTATTTTCTACTCTCCATTTTATAGGTTTCCCGTTTGAATCTAGATCAACACCTGTAAATAACATTGCGTGGGTCATTTTACTTTCACCATATTCTAATCTACTTGCCTTATCTAGTGAGAATTCTGTCCCATAAAACAAATTAAAATCAAATAATTTGGTGTCCATCATTCCATGGGTTCGATGTAAATATTTGCCAACATCACATCCAAACCAGACTGGGTCATTATTTTTTATGGATTTCACAGAAGCAGTTTTTAATACATCTATGTCAACATTTAAATATCTTATAGGGTCCCCTTCGATGACATTCCCAAGAAATTCTACGGTATATACTTTGTCATATTCTTTATCTGACATTGGACAATTAATGAGACAAACTAAATCGTTTAATTCAATCCCTACATGTTCCTTAAAAAAACTTAGAGCAGTAAGATTTTTAAAACGATGGAATCCTTTTTTCTTATCTCTGACTTGCCAATTAAATGATTCAGGTGGCTCTCCAAGATGAATAACCAACATTTTATAGATAGTTGACAGCATTGTGTTCTTTAATACATAGACTTCTTCTTCACTTTTCTGTTTATTAATTGAGTCTCTTAATTCTTTTGCATATTCTCTGAGTTTTCTGGTAATCATGCGATTCATTGTCATTGATTTACCAGATTGATATGTCTCTGGCATCTCTGATTTTGGAACAACACCGTATTTGTTAATAAGATTAACCCACATATCCCACTGGCCGCCATCTTGAATAGGACTATGTAATAAATGCATCATAAGCCTACTGTCCCAAGTTTCACTTGCGGTTTCAATAACACTATTCAAAAAATAATTGGATTTTTCTAATTTGTCCCAAAACATAAAATATGTTTGAGAAAATTCAAAATTTCTAAGATTATGTTTTCTTCCAAGGTAAATCCTGAAAAGATTAAGACCTGCATATCCCCAGCAACGACCGCTTGACCTTTGGTTGGTGATTTTCATTTCTCCAGTAATTTGTTCAGAAAATGTATGGTCAATTTTTCTATATTCATCCCAATCCATTGCAAGATCTGTTATCTCATTATGTGTAGCAGCATTGCGCGATAATTTAAGCGACAGATCAGAACTGCTGTTTTTCTTGTATGATTTAATCATATCTAAGGATATAGATTTATCCATAATTATTTATCCTTTTATTTTAAAACTCATAATTGTGATAATACATACTATAAAATATACCGTTATGTCTGCAGCACCAATATAATCTTTAGCAACACGCTGGCCAAATAACAACATTAATAAAACAAGCCCAGCAAGTACTATCCCATAAAAAATAAAAACTGTATCTGCATATATCAGACTATAGATAAATCCAAACAAACAAATTCCGGCTGTGGTTATTTCTAGGAAAGCCAAAATACTTAATGCTGGTGAGACAATTTTATCTAAGGGAGTATCTTTGAAATGATCTTTAAAAAACTCATGATTCCCTTTTCTATCTATAATTTTATCAATACCAGATTGAAAGAATACTATAGAAAAAAATACTGAAACAAAAATCTGCGTAATTATTATAGGATCAAAATTCAATATTTTCATAGTGTCATTAATCTACGAAATTCTCTATGTTCTGCCGAACATAATCTCTAAGCTGACCAACTGACATGTTGGAATAGAAATCTTGAGTTATAATATCCGTAAAATAAATGTCTATTGTTCCAGGAGATAAACGCCAGTCTGTTTTATTCTTTGCTTCATAACCGCCATTAATTATTACTGGCACAACACTTATGCCTGTATTCTTCGCTATATGAAAAGCACCCTTCTTAAAATTCCCAAGAGAGCCATCTTTTGAACGAGTCCCTTCCGGAGCTATTAAAAACGAGATATTATTATCCATTATTTCTTGTTCAACTAATTTTAAACTGCTTATAGCCTTTTTTATATTAGATCTATCAATGGGTACAACTCCATAACGACTTGCTACATTGCCCCATAAAGGATATTTGAATTGTTCAAACTTCGCGATTGCAGTTACATAATGTTTTATAAATTGCCCAATAACAAAATGATCAAAAAGAGACTCATGGTTTATAACATATAAATAAGGTCCAGATTTTGGATCTGGAATCTTCCCATTTAGTTTTACTAATTGACCGCCAAATAAACAAAAGAAATATGACATCGGGCGCAAGAAATAATGATAGTATTGTTTGTTTACTAATAATATAAAAATTAAGAATATTGGTAATACAATGATTAAATAAGCAAACCATATCGGCCAAATAATTAATGAGATAATAGTCTTATATAGCTCAATAATCATTTTTTAATAAAGAAAATATTTTATGATTAACCTTATGAAACGGATAATTAACAATTTCAGATTTTTTAATCCATTTATATCTTTTATTTTGTTTTATGATTTCACCCGCTTTAATACAATCCATTAAGATTATATCTATTTTAAAATGTGAATAAGAATGATTAATTATACCTAATTGTTTTTCAATCGCAATATTAAGCCCATAATGATCCATAATATAATTTTTTAATACTTTAACTAAAACTTTAACAGATTTCACTTTCTTATTTGGAATCTCCCACATTCCTTTTAGCATATTTTCATCTCTCTGTTGAATCAAAATTTTATTTTTGTCTCTAATTAGACCACCAACAAATGTATAATGAGGAATCTTTTTTTTCCTTACTTTAATTGGATATCCGAGAGGATTACCACTTTTATAAGCAACACAAAATTTATTAATAGGGCAATCATAACATTTTGGTGACTTCGGTAAACAAACGCAGGCGCCTAATTCCATCATCGCCTCATTGAAATCACCAGGTCTATTATAGTCTAACCATTTATATAATGTAGATATAATAAGCTTAAGATTATTATTAGAGAGTTTTCTTCTCCCCATTACACGTGCCATTACACGTTTAACATTTCCATCTAAAGCAATAAATGGCTTATTAAATGCAATAGAAAGAACAGCTCCCGCAGTATAATCACCGACACCTGGCAGACTTCTAAATTCATTCCAAGAATAGGGGATATTAGAATCATAATCATTATAAATAATTTTTGCTGCTTTGTGAAAATTCCTACATCTCGCGTAGTACCCCAAGCCTTCCCATATCTTTAATAAATCTGATTCAGACGCTTTTGAAACAGATACAATATCGGGATATTCTTTAATCCAATTATTATAATAGGGAATGACTGTCTCTACCTTTGTTTGCTGCAACATAATCTCAGAAACCCAAATATTATACGGATTTTTATTATTACGAAATGGTAGGTTTCTTTTCGCTAAATCAAACCAAGTTAATATTGATATTGATATTGATATTTCCACTATTGAAGTAGATTATTTTTTAAAAAATAATTTTCTAAGAGTCCACTGAAAAGAAGATAGAGCCTGTAAAAGTGATTCCTTTTGATCCTCTTCAACCTCTGATTTGATTTTTTCACCAATATTATCTATTTCTTTTTCAATATCATGTTGGATTAAGGCCCCCTTATCTGTCAAAAAAACTTCGATAGCTCTTTGGTCTCTTTGGCTCGGTTTTCTCTCTACCCAATTTTTTTTTTCTAATCTGATAACCAATCTAGTTACTGTGCTATTGTCTAAACCTAATGCCCAAGCTAATTCAGACATTTCAATCCCGTCATAAGGTATCGAAATAATTGCCAATGTCTGACTATATGTCAAATCCTTTATAGATATATTTAACCTAAATAATCTTTGCAGGTCTATTAAGAATGAAGATGTTAACTCACCATAGTGCATAGTTGTATATTACAAATATATAGTTTTTTTTAAAAGACTAGTATGTTGGTAATGATAATAACAGTTTTGCGTGATTTATATAAAGTGAGTCTAGCTTTAATCTTTTTTCTTTTGAAAGCATGTGCCCCACACTTTGATAATGATCTAAATTAATTGGTCCAAAGGTATACCATTGTCCTTGCATAAGAGGATCATTAGCTACAAATGGAACAATTGGATCTGTTCCATTTTCTCCTGAAGTTGGACCCTTCATAGATCTAACATTAACTATACCATCATTTTCCCACCAGGTTGAGTCTGTTTCACTTCCATCATCTTTAAAAATAATTCTAGAGCCTAATAATTTTGCTCTTGAGCGAATAAGTAAAAAAACATCATCATTTGGAATATGATATCCTTTGGATTTATCTTTAGAAGTTGCTGAAAAAACAAAAGAAAAATAATATATATCAGGGCTTGCATTTAAATAACCATTTAATTCTGCAGCCCCATCTAAACTTAAATCCCAAGAGCTAATATTTTTGGTTTTCCACGCATTGTGATTTCTCATTTTTTGCACATAATTAGCCCATGATTCTTCTGGGGACCTATTTAGATTCCACTGACTTAAATCAAAATCATAAAAATCTGTCCCTACCACACCTGCCAAGCCAATAAAATATTGTATAAACGGAAACGTTTTTGTAAGAATATCTGCTAATGTGCTACCATCATGAGGTGTTGCTAATGAGGTTATACTGGATATCCAATCTTTTCTTGAAAGACCTAATAAGTCTGATTTTTCATTTGTTGTACTAGAATCGTTTTCAAATAATTCTGTTTCTAATAAATATTGTAACATTCGAGCTGTTTGTCCACCCATACTATGTCCAATTAAATGCACAGGGTGGTTTTTATCCCACTCAGGGTATAATCCTTTATATTTCTTATCAGGAGGTTTTTGGATTAAACCATATTTTTTTGCATGTTTATATCCATAATCTGTTTGTCCACCTTTAAGCTGATAATAAACTTCGACTGCTCTATCCCAGTTGGATGATATTGGCCCGACAGATACATTAAATACTTTAAATCCATTTTCTTCTAATGTCTTTTGGATATCTTTTTTCCCACCCCAATAATGGTAATTACCCATCTCATCATTCCCCCAACCAAAAAAACCATGAATTAAAACTATTGGATAATCATTTTGTGCATAGAAAACATTTATAAATAAAATAAAGGATAAAATTAATTTCATTATATATAAACTAAAAATCTATACTTAGATCTAAACCATTGGTCCAACCACCTGTTCCATAAAAGTATAAACCATAGCCGATTATAATTCCTTTATCTTTATAATTAAAACCTACACCACTTGATCCAAGAATAGTTTTTATTACACTTTCCTTTATATTTTGGCTAAGCTTCCTTGTAGACGTCCCCCACATAAAACTTATGTTTTTGGGAAGAGAAAAAATGCCACTAATAAAATAATCTTTATTTTTTTTATTATTAATAGATAGATAATCAATCGAAATCTTTAGTGGTAGATACTCTAATCTTTTACTCACTCCAATATTATATCTTAATGGTGACTTTTCAATAATACTATTAATTGGACTTATGTTTATTGATATATCATGAATAGATAATCCAATGTTTGTTTTGTATTTTTTTATATTACATATTGCACCTAATGATGAATAGAATATCGTTGAACTGTATTCACCCAATTTTGAAAAATATAATTGGTTAGAAATGCCATAGCTTATAGGAAAGTTTTTTGATAATCCTGAATAACCTAATCTCATCCACGTATCACTAGAACTATAATTATTTGTTGATATTGCATTTTCATCATATCCATTAAAAGTCCCATAAGAAATATGATTAATTGCTAATGTTATTAATCGATTGGATTGAGGGATTAAAAGAGAAATAGATTGTGCTTGTATACCCGCTGGGTATAATACAAATGATGTGGAGAATCTCCGGCTTATTGATAAGTTTGCTGGGTTTGTAGATCTTGAGTTTGGGCTCATATTCAGACTCCCCCCTCCAGCTTGAGATAGTTTTGAAGCAGAGAACCACGAATACAAGCTTGGGGAAATTGTATTTCCATTTAAATAATAAGATAGAAATAAAATAAGAAAATTTTTCATATCATAGATATTGGATCTACATGTATCTGGACGTTGTTTGCACCAAGGGTAAAATTTTTATTTTTTATAAAATTGTCATTAATAAATAAATGTAATCTTTCGCCATTAGAGTCATATTTTTTCAAAGATTTTAATATAATCTGGAACCTATAATTGTTTTTTATTTTTTCTTTAAAACATGCTGCTGGGCCTAATATCTCTAACCCACTATATTGGTGTAATAAATTATTCCTTATTGTATTAGACAATGCCAAAACTGATTTTGCATTGGGCCCGATGAATTCAATTTTTGTGATCCAGCTAAAAGGAGGATATTTTAATATGTTTCTATCATTTAACATGATTTTATAATATTGATTTAAATCTAATTTGGCTGCGGCTTTTATAACTGGATTATCATTATCATAGGTTTGGATAATAACCTCTCCTTTCTTTTTTCCTCTACCAGATCGACCTGATGCCTGGTATATTAACTGAAAAATCCGCTCGCTTGCGCGGAAATCGGGTAAATGAAGGCCTAAATCAGCATTAATTATTCCAACTAGAGTAATATCTGGAAAATCTAAACCCTTTGCTATCATTTGTGTCCCTATTAAAATATCTATCTCACCATCAGAAAAAGACTGTAGAATTTTTATCATATCAGAAGCTTTCTTAGCGCTGTCATGATCTACTCTTGCAATGCGAGCACGAGGAAAAGTTCTTTCTAAAATATTTTCCACTTTCTGAGTCCCTGTCCCCATATAAATCAGATTGTGGCTCAAACATTCTTTACATTTATCAATTGATTGCATTTCAATGTAACCACAAATATGACACTTAAGATTATTATCTTGCTTATGATAAGTAAGTGGAGTTTTGCAAGCAGAACACATTATCAATGCGCTGCAATCTATGCAACGTACAGAAGGTGAAAAGCCCCTCCTATTTTGTATCAATAATATTTTTTCATTTTTATTTAGTCTTTCTTCAATTTTATCTAATAACATACCAGAAATAACAATATTTATTTTTCCTGATTCTTCGCTCTCTTCTAATAGATTAACAATTTTTACTGTTGGATAGCTTGCTTTCCCATATCGTTTTGGTAAACTAAGATATTTATGTTTATTATGCTGATAATTATAATAACTCTCTAAGCTCGGTGTTGCGCTAGATAATAATATACTGCATCCTTCAAATTTTGCACGCATAATTGCGACATCTCTTGCGTGATATCTAGGAGATGGGGAGTCCTGTTTATATGATGAATCATGTTCTTCATCCACTATAATTATCCCTAAATTTTTCAATGGTGCAAATATTGCGCTTCTTGCTCCTATAATTATATTATAATCATTATTATATATCTTATGCCACGTGGATACGCGCTGAGATTTAGTTAATTGAGAATGCCATAATGCAGTTTTATTACCAAAAACCGATTTAAAACGTCCTGCTATTTGCGGAGTTAATGAAATCTCTGGCAACAATATAATCGCTGATTTTCCATTCGTTATAACTTTTTTTATGATTTCTATAAATATTTCAGTTTTACCACTTCCTGTCACACCATGCAATAAATGAGAATTAAATTCTCTTGTTTCTAAAGATTTATTCAGCCTATTTATTACTATCTTTTGATCCGAATTAAAACGTATTTTTTTTTCGACTGGTTTAAACGATAAATCATTTATACTATATTCTTTTCCTTTTTTTAAAAGTATAATCAACCTTTTTTTCTCAAGAGCTTGACAAACAGAAACAGGGTTAGAGCAAATATTTTTTAATGATGATACTTTTAATAATGTCGCAGATGATTTTTTGATGTGTCTATATAAATTATACTGCATGGGTGCTTTTTTTTTCAAATCATCAATTACGATTCCGCTTTCAGGATCAATATATTTAGCATACCAGGTTAATTGGGGCGAATAATTTTTTGATATACTAATCGGTAAAACGGTGTTAAAAACTTTACCAATAGGTGTAACATAATAATAACTAATCCAATGTATTAATTTCCATAATTCTTTTGTCGGAGTTGGGCCATCCTTAATTATCTCTGAAACAGGTTTAATATTACCTTCATAAGTTGTATCTACGTTTAATGAGGTAATTACACCATAAACCAGACGATTACCTAATTGAACTTTAACTCGTGATCCGATTTGGGCAATATGAATCAGACCATTAGGGATTTTATATGTAAAAGATTGAAATGTCGATATAGAAAGCGCTACTTCAGCAAACATTATATATTAATATTAAAGGCTAGCCTTTAATTACATATAACTTGACATCAGAAATTATATCTTTCGATATTTTTACATTAATATGATAAATACCTAAGGCTTTTATTGGTTCTTTAATGGATATCTGATATTTTTCTATTTCAAAACCTTTATCAATTAATTCTTTGTGAATATCTTTATTTGTAATAGAACCAAACATTTTCTCTTCATCACCAACTTTAACCTCAATAGTTATTTCAACTTTACTTAATTTTTTTGCCAAAACATTCAGAGCTTGATTTTCTCTTTCGAGTTTAGCCGTTGCAACTTTTTTGTTTTCATTAGCAACCGCTATATTCCTATTTGATGCCCTAAGCGCTAACCCTTGAGGTATTAACTTATTCCTCGCATATCCAGGCTTAACAACTATAACATCTCCTGATTCACCTAAATTTTCAACATCACTCAATAAAATAATTTTCATGATTATACCTCGCTAATAATATTATTCTGAACCACTATCAATAAAAGGCATTAAGCCTATTGTACGAGCCCGCTTTATTGCACTTACAACTTTACGGTGCATTTTTGCGCTCGTTCCGGTAACTCGACGAGGCATAATTTTACCATTATCATTAATAAATCTATTTAATAATTTGACATCTTTATAGTCAATTTCAGTGATATTATTTTCTTTAAAAAAACAATATTTTCTTCTTGTTTGAAAAGCCATTATTCTACCCCTTCAGTTTCTTCATCTTTTTTTTCTTCTGATATTTTTTCTTTAACATCACCTAAGCCTTCATCTTTACCAGATTTTAGATCTTCTTTATCCTCTACAGGTGACTCATTATCTACTTTTTCAAGTACATCTGGTTCTTTTTCAATTCGTACAATCATGTGGCGAATGACCAGGTCACTAAGCTTTAACCAAGAATCAAATTCATATAGTTTATCTTTATTGCCACCTTGATAGTGAACTAATATGTATGTTCCATATTTATGACCTTGCATTGGATATGCTAACTTTTTTTTTCCCCAAATAATATGATTAATTATTTTTGATTTTGTTTTTGTTAGTCTGTTATCAATTTCTTTCATTGTTTCATCTAATTTTTTACGTTCAAAATTGGGATTAACAATATATAATATTTCGTAATAGCGCATATAAACTCCTTGATATTCTATTTAATTAACGGTGCAATTACTAAAGAAACCACTGACATTAGCTTAATTAATATGTTTAACGAAGGGCCTGATGTGTCCTTAAACGGGTCACCGACCGTATCACCGACTACTGCTGCTTTGTGTGCATCTGATCCTTTTGTTATTTCTTGACCATTTACTTTAATTCCTTCTTCAATCATTTTTTTTGCATTATCCCATGCACCGCCTGAATTTGATTGAAAAATAGCCATAAGCACTCCTGTGACCGTAACCCCAGCAAGAAGGCCTCCCAATATTTCAGGTCCTTGATCGCTTCCAAGTAAACCTGGAACAAACCCTACAACAACTGGAGTAATTATTGCTAAAAGGCCAGGGGCAATCATCTCTCTTATTGCCGACTCCGTTGAAATTTCTACACAACGCCCATGTTGAGCTTTGCCCAGTGCATCATTATAAACCTGTTGATCATGATCACTCCAATCTTCTTTTTCTTTAAGGTTCATAATTTCTAGTGCTTTCTTTAATTCTGGTATTTCTCTGAATTGGCGTCGAACTTCTTCAATCATGGCCATAGCTGCACGCCCAACAGCTCCCATTGCCATAGAAGAAAAAAGAAATGGTAGCATTCCACCTATAAATAGTCCAGCCATAACCACCGGGTTTGAAATATCAATGCTTGAAATACCGCTCTTAACCATAAATGCAGCGAAAAGTGCCAAAGCCGTCAGAGCGGCAGATCCTATTGCAAAACCTTTCCCAATAGCAGCTGTTGTATTGCCTACCGCATCAAGTTTATCAGTTCTTTCACGAACCTCACTTCGGAGCTCAGCCATCTCTGCAATCCCACCTGCATTATCAGAAATTGGTCCATATGCATCTACTGCCAATTGAATCCCTGTATTTGCCAGCATACCTAATGCAGCCATAGCAATTCCATAAAGCCCAGCAAAATGGTATGCCCCTATAATACTAGCAGATATTATGATTATTGGTCCAGCGGTTGACTCCATCCCAACTCCTAAACCAGCAATAATATTGGTAGCTGGACCGGTAACCGATTGTTCTGTTATAGACTTAACTGGCTTAGTCCCCGTCCCAGTATAGTACTCGGTTATTTTCCCAATCCCTAAGCCACCAAATAAACCAATTATAGTCGCATAGAAAACACCAACCCCATTATAGGATACCCCTTGTTGGGTATAATTTTCAGGTAAAAAATTGTTTATCAGTAAATAGATCACTGCAACCATAATAATTCCACTGCCAAACTCTCCTTGGTTTAATCCTTTTTGTGGATCCCCACCTTCTTTTACTGAAACCATAAAAGTCCCGATAATAGATACTAGAATCCCTGAGGCAGCAATCAACAAAGGAAGAATAACAAAATTTAAATCTAAGCCTCCAGCAACAAGTATACTTGACCCCAAGACCATAGAACCAATAATTGATCCAACATATGATTCAAATAAATCTGCTCCCATTCCAGCTACATCACCTACATTGTCACCAACATTATCGGCTATAGTAGCAGGATTAAGCGGGTGGTCTTCAGGTATTCCTGATTCCACTTTTCCTACTAAATCTGCTCCTACATCAGCAGCTTTTGTATATATTCCTCCCCCTACTCTAGCAAAAAGTGCTATTGATGAAGCACCTAATGAAAAACCAGATAGGATATTTAGGACCATAGAAACGACTGAAGAATTATCAAAACCATACATAAATAAATAAAGATATAGTAGTCCGCCCAAACCTAAAACGCCCAGTCCGACAACGCTTAGCCCCATAACAGAGCCACCACTAAATGCGACATTAAGAGCTTTTGCTAAACTTTCCTCAGCTGCATGAGTCGTTCGATTATTAGCTTTTGTTGCAACTTTCATGCCTAAGAATCCTGCCAATCCCGATGCAAGCGCACCGACAACAAAAGAAAAAGATATCATTGCGCTAGTGTCAGATCTTCCAGAGTTTGCATATCCAAGAATAAACGCAACCGCAACTACAAAAACTGCTAGGATACGATATTCTGCCCTAAGAAATGCCATTGCTCCGTCAGCTATGCTAGCGCCAATAGATTTCATACGATCATTACCTTGACTTTGCTTATTTATCCAAGAAGTTTTCCAAAAAGAAAACCCCATAGCCAAAACCCCAGATAGCATAATTAGCAAGAGGTTATTGTTCATACTTCCCATTATTTCTTTTTCTCCATTTTTTATGAATTAACTTTGTTCATTGTTTTTTCTATACCATTAAATAATATACCATCTAATGCATCTGCAGCTCTTTTAACTGCTCCATTTGAAATCTTTTGATCCTTATTATTAAATGGTTTGAGAACATAATTTTCTGCTGGACGCATTTTTTCATCAGTCCCAATTCCAAATCTTAACCGAGGAATTTGATTTGTATTTAATGAATATATTATACTTTCCAATCCTCGATGAGACCCATCTCCACCTTTAGGTCTAATTCGTATAGAACCTAGCGGTAAATCAACGTCATCTAGAATAATACAAATTTCTTTTGCAATTAAATTCCAAGAGTTAGATATATCTTGCACAGCCTGGCCGCTATTGTTCATCCCAGTTGTTGGCTTAAAAAGCAAAAACTTATTTGGCTTTGATGCAAAAACGTAATCGCCTTTTCCAGGTTTAAAAGGAATTTTATATCTATTTGCCATTTCGTCTAATATCCAAAATCCTGCATTGTGTTTTGTACCTGCATATTTAACTCCTGGGTTACCTAACCCTACAAATGCAATCAAAATTAATTCGATTCCCCAGGCTTATCTTCAGCTGATTCAGTATCATCTGAATCCTTATCAGTTCTTTCGCCTTCCTCAACAGCATCCTCCTCGGAAGCATCCTCATCAGAAATCTCTTCATCGGTGAGCACTGGTTCTTCTTCCACTGCTGGAGGAATTACTGAAGCAACATTACGATCAGGCGCGCTAAGTATATCGATATCTTCATCGTCTACCTTTACATCAGCGACACTCACTGAAGAATTTAGTTCTAGATGGTCTACATCAACCTCAATATGTTCCGGAACATTAGTAGGGTAACAGCTAATCTCTATTTGATTCATCGCCTGAGAAAGTATCCCCCCTTCTGTTACGCCAACTGGTTTACCTATTAGTGTAATCGGTACGGATATAGTAATTTTTTCAGATCTACGCACGCGCATAAAGTCCACATGAATCATTTCATCAGTCACAGGATGATATTGGATTTCCTTAATCATTACATACTGTGACTCATTTTTTATATCCATCTCATAAATACGTTGCTCTGATTTTATAGCCTGATAAAGCACCTGCTTATCAATAGAAATACTGATTGTTTGTTCGCCTTTATAATAAAGTACGCTGGGTATCTTACCCGCCTTTCTAATTACTTTCGCAGCTTTTTTACCAACAGATTTTCTGTTTTCGATATCTAATTTATAATAAGATGTAGCCATCATTATTTCTCCTTACTAAAATTCAAAAAGTGAGCTTACTGATTCCCCATTATGTATTCGCTTAATAGCGGCTCCAAAAACATCAGCAACCGTAACAATATTCATATTTTTTAACTTTTTCTCATCAGGTATTAAAATAGTGTCAGTTATAACCAGGGTATTTATGGGAGCATTCTTTAGCCGATCAATTGCAGGCCCGGATAAAACACCATGTGTGGCTATCGCGGTAACAGATTTAGCTCCCTTTTCTATCGCTGCTTCTGCAGCGTTTACAGTTGTTCCAGCTGTATCAATCATATCATCAATAATCAAAACATCCATATCCTTTAATTCACCAATCAGATGACTAATTTTTGACCTATTAGGGGCAAACCTTCTTTTATCTATCAATGCAAAATGCATCTCCAAACGTTTTGCGTATGCCTGACTCATTGCCACAGAACCAATATCCGGAGCTAGCACTACTGACAATTCCGGGTTAAATCCTAATGCTCTAATAGCATCTATTAATACCATCCTGCTATATAAATGATCAAATGGTATTTTAGTAAATCCTTGTATTTGTGTAGAATGTAAATCCATTGTAACAATCCGATCTGCTCCCATACTTGTAATAATATCAACCATAACCCTTGATGATATAGGAACCCTTGGTTGATCTTTTCTATCCTGTCTACCATATCCAAAATAAGGGATTATAATAGAGACTCTTTCTGCAGAAGCACGAACCGCTGCATCTGCCATTAAAGCCAACTCTAATATATTTTCTGCAGGGGCATTCGTTGATTGAATTAAAAAAACGTCACACCCTCTAACATTCTCTTCATACTTAACCCATATTTCTCCATCTGAAAAGGTTTTTATAGATATTTCTCCTAGGTTGCAACCAGCAGAGCTTGCAATTTTTGAAGCTAGTAAAGTATTACTCCTCCCACTAAAAATTTTTAATTCATTTTTCATATTTTAATTGTTTTATAGC
>Ga0208407_1000662_pt1 | contig 16198 bp, 19 predicted proteins | sample ETNtaG_9_FD_185775 | JGI IMG/M metagenome (GOLD analysis project Ga0208407, IMG submission 185775) | Marine microbial and viral communities from oxygen minimum zone, Eastern Pacific Ocean - ETNP201406SV69 (SPAdes) (version 2) | ecosystem: Environmental > Aquatic > Marine > Oceanic ...
GCATGAGATTCAGTTTTTGCAGCTTCATTGATTGGAGAATAAACGCCATAATGAACATGTGTATCAATTGCACCAGGAATTGAAATTAATCCATTTCCATTAATTTTATGGTCACATGCAGGAGTATCATTTGTTAAACCTACAATTTTTCCATCATCAATTACAATATTTTTGTCAATCATGCCAGTTGGAAGAATTACATGTGAATCAATAATTACAGTGTCATATGTCATCAAAAAATTTTACAATAAAGACTCTATTATGCGTTAAGGAATACGCTTAAGTTGATTAAACAAAATAGAAAATCATGGAAGGTTCAGAGATTGCAAGACGGGACCATCAGAGAAATAAATCTGAAATTGTAAAATTAGTCAAAGAGATGTTTAATCAAGAAAAATGGGGCGATGAAGAATATAAGAAAAAACTCCAAGAGTTGGTTGTAAAAGATGAAGAATTAGTTAAAGATGTAATTAAAAAAATCAAATTGGAAAAAGGGTTAGAATGAGGATTGAGAATGAATAAAAGTCCAAATTTGCCCAAATAATTTGAGGGCCGATAGTTTAGGGGTATAATGCTTCGTTCGCAACGAAGATGACGAGGGTTCGATTCCCTCTCGGTCCATTTTACCAGAAACTATTATACATAAATAGAAAATACCGTCATCATGGAAGTTTTTGACGGTAAAAAGGCAGCACAAGATTATATGTCAAAACACACACTAGCATTCTCTACACCAGAATTGACTCTAATGAGATTTGCATTTTGGATGGGAGATTCAGTACCAGATCCTAATAATGAAGGAAAAGGAATTCCAAGAATGATGACCTACTTAACAGAACAAGACTTTGAACCAGTCTTAATTGATGATGAAACATATGTTCCTACTGGAGCAGTAAAAAGTTCAGCAAATGTAGGAAATGCATACAATGAAGTAAAAACAGATGGAAAATTTTGTTCAGAATGTGGTACCAGTCTATCAATGACAGCAAAGTTTTGTCCTGAATGTGGCTCTACACAAGAATAAAAAAATTATATTTTTAATTTTATACTTTAGCTCCACACTTTGTGCAGAATTTTGAATTTGGTCTCAACTCAGCACCACATGATTTACATCCATTTCCAGATTGTTGTTGTGGTGAAATAGTTTGTCTTGGCATTAAAGCTGGATCAGGTGATGGTAAAGTTCCGACATCTCCAAATGCTTCTTGTGCAGATACAATTCCTGGTGGGCTTCCACCAACAGGATTTTCTGCAGTTCCAGATCTTGGTGGTTGACCCATTCCACCTGCCATCATTCCAGGTTGACCCATTCCTGGCATTAATCCAGGTGATTGTGTGTTGCCAGAGTTGGAACCTTGAGATTTTTTTAATTCAAATATTACTTTGATTGCTAAAAATTCTAATGCAGAATATGCAACTGTATAATCACCTAACTTTTGAAAAAATTCTTTATCACTAATTTGACCTTTTTTGTACATATTGTTAGTATCTAAAAATGATTCATAGTATCCTTGAGATTCATCAAACAAACTTTGTAGTTTATCAAAAAGCATTCCAAGTGTATCTACTTCACCAAATGACATATTCAGACTCAATTTTTGGAATATTAATTACTTTAGGATGAAAAAATAAGAAAAAACGTATTTTAGTAATTTATGCTAGTGCTCTATCAATCATACTTTGGTATGATTCTTTAGAAGCAGCACCAACTTGTTGGCTAACTATTTCACCTTTGTTAAGGAGGATTAAGGTTGGAATACTAAACACATTGTATTTAGAAGCTAATTCATTAGCCTCATCAACGTTAACCTTGACAAATTTTACTTTGCCATCATAGTCATTTGCTAGTTCTTCAACTACTGGACCTACCATTCTACATGGACCACACCATTCGGCCCAAAAGTCTACAAATACAGGAATGTCAGAATTAATGACATCTACTTCCCATGATTTTGTATCTGAAATTTGAGTAATTCCCATTATAGATATAATTTAATTATCATACCTAAAAACGTTCACCAAATTTCAATATGTTATTTTTTAATCTTGGATTAAATTTGATATATACTTAAATGACGTTTTGATAAAACTGAATTATGAGTTCAGAACTTAGATTAAAAAAATTAAGAGGTTCTGGAGGTTACATTATGGCCTCAGTTTCAGATGAACAACAAGTTAAAGGCAATTTAGGAGGTCCTGATTTATTTTTAGCACCGATTGGCAGATTGGATGCAGATAAAATTACTAAACATTTTTGCAATACATGTGAAAAAGAATTTGAAGGTCCACCAAAAATAGAATTTGAAAATCCTAATGAAGAAGTTGCAGAAAATTTAGTTTTAGCTGAAAGAGGTCAGTATATTTGTAATTCATGTAACGCATCTATTGCTGAATACAGAGAATTCAAAAAACCAAATGAAGAAGTAGAAGTTGGAAGTGCAAAACCATTAGATCCAAATGTAATAGCACCTTCAGTAGAAGCTACAACAGCACCTTCAGTAGAAGCTACAACAGCACCTTCAGTAGAAGCTACAACAGCACCTTCAGTAGAAGCTACAACAGCACCTTCAGTAGAAGCTACACAACCAAATTCTGCTACATCAGTTAGTTCAATTGAAGGAAGAGCAGTAATAGATGAAAATGCAAATAAAATTGGTACTGCAAAACAAGTTGGTATTGATGCCAATACACAATCAATGGTTTTAGTGATTATCAAAAATGATGGAACTGAAGGAAGTATTCCTTGGGCCAGTATTAAAAAAGTAGGCGAAGTAGTTTTGTTAGGAAAACCTGAAGAAACTCCTACTTCTCAACCAGGAAAATGTTCTGAATGTGGATTTGTCAATAAAGATGGCTCAAAATTCTGTGAAGAATGTGGAAATAAAATCCAATAATTAACAATCTTAAGGAAATAATGTAATTGGCTAAAAGATCTATCTCAAAAGGCGTAATCAAAGACATTGTAATTGTTGTAATAGCAGTCATAGTAATTTGGATTGGTTTACAAGCAGCATTTGGAACTCAGAATCCATTTTACGTAGTTGCCAGTGGAAGCATGATTCCAGCTTTAGAGGTTTATGATATTATAGTTATTCAAGGTCATCAACCATTTGAAGAAGTTGAAGTCGGAGACATTATTGTATTTGATAGACCTTCTGATCATAACAGAGTAATTGTTCATAGAGTTGAATCAATTCTTAGTGAAGACCCACTTACAGTCAGAACACAAGGTGATGCAAATCCATCATTCATCAGAGGTACAGATTATCCAATTACAGAAGAGGAATATATTGGAAAAGTTGCGTATGTAATTCCACAAGTAGGATACATTACACAAGTATTGAAACCTCCTATGAATTACATCATTATTGCAATCGTAATAGGAATCATGATAATTAAACAATTTACTGGTAAGAAAAAAGAGGTAGAGGATATAGTTAGTAAAGAAACATTAGAAGAATTATCAGATATTGGTAAAATTGAAGCAGATTCTGAATATTCAGCAGATATAGATAAATCAGAAATTACTAAAGAAAAAACGGAAGATTCAGAACAGACTAAAGATAAATCAAACGAAGAGAAAGAAAATAATCAATAAACTAATTGTTAGAATTAAAGTACAGAATCTTTTGTTTTGAAAACACGTTTAAAGTAATCAGATGGTTCTGATGGTTCTTCAATATCATTTGTGATACCAGCAAGGTTCTTTGCTAAATTTTTCTTGTATCCAACTTGCATTTGACGTTGAATTTGGATTCTTTGAGCCTGTGGTGAACCTGCACCATGCATGGATTCTGTAAGATATCCAACTGCATTTCTACCAAGAGTCATATTTTCAATTAATCTCAAAATTCTCATTCTATTTTCTACGTCTACACCTTTTCTTGCTGCAAGATATTTTTTTAACATTGGACCTGCTTCTGGATGTCTAAAATCTTGTTCAGATGGCAATGTAACCATAAGTCCACCTGCAATATCTTGTGCAAGTCTACTAATTTCATAAGGGAATCTAGTTACATTGTGTTTACATACTTGTGCAAGCATGTCATCATTAAGAAATACACCAGATTTCATTTTTTGTCCTTGATGTGAAGATGCAATACCTGCTGCAAAAATTGTTTCATTAAGATGAGTCATCTCAATAATCTTATCTTTAATATGAGAAACTTTTGGAACGCCATTGTAATCTGCAATGGTTGCAGCAGCACCAATTAGTACATCACCTAATCCAGTTTTACAAACATAACTGCGTCTATGATAACAAGTAAAACGTTCAACTAACATTGATGCAAATTCAAATTCTCCATTCATGAAAACTTTTTCCCACGGAATAAACACTCTATCTAAAACTATCAAAGCTTCTTGTCCTCCAAATTTTGCATTACCAACATCAATGTCACCTTCTTCCATACTTCGAGTATCACAAGATTGTCTACCGTAAATGTAAGTAATTCCTTCTGCATCTGCTGGAACTGCGCCTACAATTGCCCAATCTTTATCATTTTCAGTTAGTCTAATGGTTGGCATTAAAATTATCCAATGAGAATTTATGCATCCTGTTTGGTGTGCTTTAGCTCCAGAAACATAGACACCTTTTTCATCACTATCAACAATTCTAGTGAAAAGATCAGGATCCTCTTGTTCAGATGGGCCTTTACTTCTATCACCTTTAGGATCAGTCATTGCACCTCCAATAACGAGATTTTCTTTTTGAACCATTTTTACAAATTCTAAAAATCTTTTATGATAATCGGTTCCGTGTTTTTCATCAATTTCAAACGTAGTAGAATGTAAAGAATTCATGGCATCCATTCCAACACATCTTTGGAAACATGTACCAGTATTTTGTCCTAATTTTCTTTGCATTTTATTTTGTAAAACTAAATCTTCTGCGCTCTCTGCAATATGTAAAAATCGGTTAACTTTCAATCCAGTAATTGATGAATCTGCAGAAGCAAGAGCTTCTTCACGTACTGCTAAATCATAAGTTTCAGCTACTGCATTAATTGATGGTCTAATCATTGCATGATCTACAGGCTCTTTAACTAATTCTCCAAAAAGATAGACTTTGAGATTTCTATTTCTAAGACTTTCAATGTAATCATCACCAGAAATTATTGCTTCTCCATTGCCGACCATAGATAAAGTAGGTCTAAGTTCTATAAATAGTCTAAATTTGTTAGTAAGAAATTTTACGAATAAATATTATTACAAACCAATCCTAACATCTAAAATTTTACAACCCTTTCCTTTTTCCATTACAAGTACAGGATTCATATCTAATTCTTTGATCTCCTTAAAGTCAGAGACTAATTGAGATAGTCTCTGAATACATTCAGATAATTTTGCAATGTCTGATGGTTTTTCACCTCTAACTCCCTGAAGAAGTTTTTGAGTTTTAATTGAGGCTATCATATCATCTGATTCTTTATCAGTTACAGGTGCAAGTTTGAATGTAACATCTTTGAGAACTTCAACATAGATTCCACCCATACCCAGCATAATTACTGGACCAAACCCAGGCTCTAATTTTGAACCAATGATTAATTCTTTGCCACCTTTTACCATCTCTACAATTAAAACTCCTTTAATCTCGGCTTTTTTATCATATTTTTTTGCATTTTTAATTATTGTTTTAAACGCAGCCTTTACTTCAGCATCATTAGTTAGATTTACTTTAACACCACCTGCATCAGATTTGTGAATAATTTGTGGTGAAGCAATTTTCATTACTACAGGGTAGCCAATTTTTTTTGCAGTTTTTACAGCATCACTTTCTGTAGTAGCAAGTGAACTAGCAGGAAGAGGTAAACCATATGCTTTGAGAATCTCTTGACCCTCTTCTTCTAAGAGATTTGGTCTCTTTTCATTTTTTACTTTGTCAAAAATTTTCTGAGCTTTTGATTTGTTAACTTTGAATTTGGTGATTTTACCATTTGGAGATTTGACCCAATTTCTAAATCTAATCATTGCTGCAAGTGTTCGAATTGCACCTTCAGCATATGTATAATATGGGACATTACCTTTTGCTAAAATTTCTCTATTTGTAATTCCCTCATCTAATCCCATTAAGCTAGCAAGCATTGTTTTTTTATATTTTTTGGACATTTGGACAATTACTTCTGCAAGTTTATCATAATCTAATGTTCCAGATGGAGTACACATAGAAATTACTGAACCAACTTTTGGGTGTGCAAGAACTCTGTCTAAAACATTATTGAATCTATTAAAATCAGCATCTCCTACAATATCAACAGGATTTCTAGAGCTTCCCCAAGGAGGAATTACTGCGTCAATCTTTTTTCTAACACTTGTGATATCAGCCATTTTGATATTCATTTTTGAACAAGCATCAGTGGAAATAATTGCAGGGCCACCTGCATTTGAAACAATTACAAGATCACCAGCTAATGGTAATGGTTGTTTGGAAAATGCTGTAGCATAATCAAATAGTTCTTCCATAGTATCAACTCTAATTGCACCAGATTGTTTTAGTAAAGCATCATAGATTTCATCTGAACCCATTAATGCTCCAGTATGAGACATTGCAGCCTTTGCTCCTTCAGGACTACGCCCAGATTTTAAAACAAGCACAGGTTTTTTGAGTTTTTTAGTAATATTTTTACAAACTTTAAGAAATTCTTGTCCATCTCCCATATCCTCAAGATACATTACAATCACTTCAGTTTGTTTGTGATTAGCAAGAATTTTGAGAACATCAACTTCACTCATTGCAGCTTTATTTCCAAGACTTACAACTGCTGAGAAACCAATTCCTTGAGCACTTGCATCTTCAACTAATGCTGCACAGATTGCACCACTTTGAGAAACAAGTGCAATCTTTCCAGATTTTGGAGTAATTTTTAGAAATGTTGAATTCATCATTGTTTTAGGATCAAGATTCATGACACCAAGACAATTAGGTCCAATGATTTGGATTTTGTATTTTTTAGCTATATCTTTAATTTCTTGTTCACGTTTTGCACCTTCTTCATCAACTTCTTTGAAACCAGCTGTAATGATAATGACTCCTTTGATTTTTTTCTTACCACATTCTTCTAAAACGGGAGCAACTAGAGTATTTTTAATTACAATTACTGCTAAATCAATTTGTTTTGGAACATCTAAAACAGTTTTGTAAGCTTTTTTAGAAAATACTTTATCACGTGATGGACTAATTGGATAAACAACACCAGTAAAGCCATTCATAATGTTGGATGTTATTGTAGCACCAACACTTCCAGCTTTATCTGAAGCACCAATCACTGCAATTGATTTTGGTGATAAAAATACAGATTCGGCCATGATAAAATGGATTTAAAATTTTGTATAATAAAGTTATTCATAAAAATTTCTGATCTCTAATTTTAACTACCCAACATCTTACCTGCAAGATTTTCTTTTCTTGGAATCCAGACTATAGATAAATTAGAAAATTTTGCAATAATCAGCCACGATTCTCGGGCTAAATCACGGAGTTTTTCATTATTTATAGCAAATTCATGATTTAACTGATTTACAGTATTTTGAGAATCACTAAAAATAGTAATTTCATCATTAGTATCAACAAATTTGTTTAATGCAGAAATAATTGCCATGTATTCTGCTTGATTATTTGTAATTTCAGATTTTTTTTCATAAAATGATTCACCAGTTTCTTTAACAAAAAATCCAAAGCCACCATTAGAACCACCAGATCCATCTACGTAAACACTAATTTTCATTTTTATACAACCTAGTTATCTTCACAGTTAGATTAACTACTATCATGTAAATTACTGTTGATATACTTTGAGATACTATTGATGCCAAATATGGATCATAGCTTATGATAAGAAAATAATATTGCAGTAAACCTCTAAAAATGGTATAAACAATTTCTCCAATTCCAAGTGAAGTAATTAATTTTTTAAGATCATGTTTTAATTTTACAGTATCTGTTTTGCCAGATTCTAAAATGTACTTTTTTCTATTATCTAAATAAAATAAAAAACTAAATACGGAAAAATAAATTATATAATCTGCAATTGTTGTATATGTAGCATTAAGATATTCAGTTTGTTCAGAAAGAAGTTGTGCAATTAATGCAGAAATAATTAATGATGCTGCAAAAGCAATTAGAATATTTTTGTTAAGTTTTAGATATTCCTGTAACATGTTATTGACCAATTTTTAGTATAAATAAATTGAAATCACATTATACTTTTTTACAAATTAAGATCATTATCTCAAATTGATTAAAATCATGCCTAAAATCATAGTAGAAACTATAAAAAAGATAATCAATCAAAGTGAAATGAATAAAAAATGATGTTAAATTATGATGCACCTCTATACAGACCACCTTCAGAAGCTAGATCATTAATTTTCCAAGTTACATTAGGTTGTTCATTTAACGAATGCTCATTTTGTGACATGTATAGATCAAAGGAATATTCTGAAAGACCATGGGATGATGTCAAAGATGAAATTGACATGATGGCAAAATATGTTCCAGATACAAGAAGAGTATTTCTAGCAGATGGTGATGCATTAAATCTTGATTCAGAATATATGATTAAAATTTTAAAATACATTAGAGAAAAATTTGCAAATATTGAAAGAATTTCATGTTATGCTATGCCAATGAATATTTTGAAAAAAACACCTGAAGAATTAAAGAAAATGAATGAAGCAGGACTTGATATGTTCTATTTAGGAATTGAAAGTGGTTCAGATATCGTTTTGAAAAAAGTAACAAAAGGTGCAGTTGCAAAGACAATTATCAAATCAGTAAACAAAGCAAAAGAAGCAGGATACATTATGTCATGTATGGTAATTTTGGGATTGGGTGGAAAAAAATATTCAAAAGAACACATCAAAGGAACAGCAGAAGTGATTAGTGCATGTTCACCAAATTATGTTGGTGCATTAACATTATACCTAGAAAATGGAATCAAACAAGAATTTATCGATAAGTATCAAGGTGAGTTTGTTCGAATAAACGATGATGAGGGATTAGAGGAACTTTATGAATTGGTTAATCAAATTAATACAAAAGAGGAAATTGTATTTAGAGTAAATCATGGTTCAAATGCATATACTGTAAAAGGTACATTCCCACAAGATAAGCAAGAAATGTTAGAGAAGGTAGAGTGGATGAAAGACCATCCAGAAATTGTGCGTCCTCAAGGAATTAGAGGATTTTAAATTATAAATTTTCGATTATAGATTTTAGATTTTCAGGAAGTTCAGGTAATTCAGTATGACTTTCATTGTTTTGTAGAACTTCAGGTCCTATTCGTCTTACTATTTGGGTTGCAATTAAAGTATCAATATTCCTTTGAATATCTTTTTCACTCATTATAGTTTTTAATTTTTCAAAAACAGTTTCCTCATTTTCATATTTTTTAATCCCATATTGAACTAAGATAGTTTTTTCAGAAGATGAAAATTCAGTCATGTATATCATCAAAGAATTGAGACTAAGAATCTTTTGTTATCAAAAAAATGCTTAAAATATGATAGATTTCATTTCAAAATTATGCAAACGAAGTTTCAATTAATTTCAAATGTTTTAACAATGAGAAAATATGCTATGATTGGAATAATCAGTGGAATTGGACTTGGAATAATATATTATTTCTTGACCATGTCTATGTTACCAACTCATTTTGATGCAGAATTAGAAATAGAACCATTTTACATTTTTACATCAATTGGACTGACAGTAGTGATTTCATCTTTAGCAGGAATAAATTTTGCAATGATGGCATTTAAAATCAATCAAATGAAAAAAATGAATTCAGTGAAACCCAATTCAGTAAAAACAAATTCATCAGCACTTTTTGGAGGAGTTTTTGCTGCATTCACACCTGGATGTCCTGCATGTACTGCTCCATTAGCCGTAATTTTAGGAGCAGTGGGCGGATTATCATTATTTCCAATGCAAGGATTAGAATTAAAATTTATTTCAGTGGGAGTATTGATATTTTCAATTTATTGGATTACTAGAGGATTACAAAGTAAAAGCTGTTGTAAAATTGGATAAGGATATTATTTTCTTCTTTTAACTTGGAAGATTTTATATCCATATTTTTTATTTATTTCAGTTTCAGATAACTGGGAAATATCATATTCGTTAAAATTTTTGAAAGCATTATACAAATTATTATCAATAATCAAACTATTTTCTGGACATAATGAATTTATTTTAAAACATCGATTAACAGTTGGTCCAAAAATATCACTGATTGTAGAAGTACTACTTTGAGCTACTTTAACTGAACCATAACTAATACTAATTTTGTAATTTAATTCAGGCATTTTTTCTTCTTGAAGTTGTTTTTTTAAATCAGAATGAGATTCAATCATGTTCAAACAACATTCTAAAATATTTTTTGTGAATTTGGAATCACTAAGATCTGTATTTGGAAATCTAAACATAAGAGCATCGCCAATATTTTTTACTACTTGACCATCATAATTTTTAACAATTTTAGCCATAAAATTTAGAAAAATTTCATATAATTTAGTAACATCACCATCGGACAGAGTAGCAGAAATTTTTGTAGAATCTTTCATATCAATTACAGCAACACAGTCATTTTGAGTATGTTGAGAAAATTTTAGAAGTATGTCTTCTTGTTGTTTGATTACTTCTTCTTTTTGTTTAATTGTAATTTCTGCCTCTTGGAGTTTTTTGGTCATATTATCAAAAGATTCAGAAAGATCACCGATCTCATCACGAGATTTAATGTTAGTTCTAACATTAAAGTCACCACGAGAAATTTGATGTGTTGCTTCACTAAGTTTTGCAATAGGTTCAGAAAGACGTTTTGCTAGAAAATATGTCAAAATACTTAATCCAATCATTAAAGAAATACCAATTATTATGATATTCAATTGTGATTGAAAAATTGAGATTTTTTCAAAATTAAGAAATATTACAGTTGTCGTAGAGATAGAAATCAGAGTTGTGGATAAAACCAATACTAGTAATTTTTTCTGTAAACTGAAAAATGTAAAAGAGGACATCCACTAGTATAAGGATCATAATTATTTATAGCAATGACGTTATTCTCAGTTTTGCTGATATAACAAAAAGAGTGGGCCCACGGTGATTTGAACACCGGATCTTCGCCGTGTAAGGGCGACGTCATAACCGAGCTAGACTATGAGCCCACTGAAACATACCTCGTTGAAATCCATTTAAACTTTGAGACATGGTAAAATATAGAAATCTGATAAAAAATAATCAAGATTATGAATAATTGTGATTTCTTTTCCAGTCCAATTGGGTTAGGTCATGTTACTAGAGATATTGCAATTGTGAAAAATCTTAAAGATTTTTCTGTTAATTTTGTCACAGGTAGCGGAGCTGCTAAGATTTTAAAAAAATTGGATTACAATATTGATGATGTGTATAATCCACCCTCATTTGTTGTAGAAAATGGAGTATTAAATAATCAAACAAAATGGCTATGGAATTATTATCAATATTATAAAAATTGTAAAAATATATCTAAAAAAATAATCAAAAGAAATAATTCAGAACTAATAATTAGTGATGAAGATTTTGCATCATTAACAAATGCACAAGAACTAAAAATTCCAAATATTTTGATTACAGATGTATTAGAAACTAGATTCACAAAAGGAATAGCATCATTTATTGAAAAAAAGATGAATAAATCAATGATGAATATTATTAAAAATTGTGATGTAGTTATAATTCCAGAAAATGGAGAGGATGTTGACAATATAAGAAGAATTGGACCAATTGTTAGAGTAACAAATCTCTCAAGAGAAGAATTAAGGAAAAAATTTTCATTTAATAAAAAAACAATTCTTATTTCAGTTGGGGGTACAGATGCTGGGTTATTTTTAATCCAAAAATCAATAGAAGCAATTTTAAAATTAAATTTAGACATTGAAATTATTCTAGTAACTGGTCCATCCATTACAAAAAAATTTGATAATGTAAAAAATTTAGGATTTGTAGATAACTTACATGAATTAATTTATGCATCAGATGTAGTAATTTCACTTGCAGGAAAATCAACAATAGATGAAGCTAAAGCATATGGCACACCCGGTATATTTATTCCCATCAAAGATCATTTTGAACAAGAAAATAATTCCAAAAATGAGGGATTTAGTTTTAATGATATCAACAAATTAGATGAATTAATTTTAGAAAAACTAGATAAAAAAAGAAACAAAGTAAATACTAATGGTGCAGAATTAGCCGCAGAAATTATTAGGAAATTTACCAAATAGGATCAAATAGTTAATAGATGGCAATTTAGTTTTAAGACAATACTATGAATAATTTGATCATTGCAAAATTTGGAGGTAGTGCAATAGGTTCTGACGGTGATTCAATTCCACAAATTATTGAAAGAGTAAAGGATTTGAAAATAGATTCTAAAGTAATCACTGTATTTTCTGCTCCATTAACCATACATGATGGCAAAAGACGTTCTTTAACAGATGTAATATTAGAGCAAGGGAAAAATGCTGAAAACGGAATCAAGCCATCATTAGATATTGTTAAAGCATGTTATCAAAAAATTATTCAATTAGTTGATGAAGAAAATAAAGAAAATTGTCAAAATGCCATTGATATACATCTAGAAAAATCTCAAAAAGCTCTGGAAGATGCACTTCAAAAAAAAGAATTTGCAGATGAAGTAAGATCAAGAGCATTAGCATTTTCAGGAGAAATTTTAATGTCTCATGTAATGAACCATATTTTACGAAGTAATGACATCAAGACAGACGCAGTAGAATTTGATGATTGGCCAATTATTACAGATAACAACATAGAATCAACAAATTTTCTTAAATCTGAATCAAATGAAAAAATTGGAAAAATTGAAAAATTAGTTGAAAATAATCAAGTTGTAACAATTGGAGGATTCATAGGGAAAACAGTGGATAATGTAACAACCACCTACGAGCGCGGTGGTTCAGATAGGACTGCAGCAGACCTAGGAATATTATTTCATAAAAAATATGAAACCAGTATAGATTTTGAAAAAGATAGTTCAGTAGTATCAGCTGATCCAAAAATTGTAAACGAAGGGTTAAGAGAAGTTTTGCAATTATCATATAATGAAGCTAGACTTGCAGGTATGTTTGGGATGAAAATTTTAGATCCTATAGCAATAAAAGAAATTGTTGAACATGGGGTAGACATGCCAATTAAAATTACTAATATTAAAAATCCTGAAAAAATTACTAATATTAAAAGACAATTAGATGAACAAAAGGGTCATCCGATAAAAATAGTTACAGGAAAAGAAAATTGTGCAATCTTTAGAATAGAGACAAATTCAATACAGAAATTATTAACATCCTTAGACAAAGACAAACGATATAGTGAATTTATAATTTTATCACCATTTACAAAAGATGGTGTGGAATTATCAAGGATATTATTTTTAGATGGAGATTATGTTAAAAGAAATGAAAAATACTTTTTAGGATTTGATTCACTTGCTACAATAACTTACAACAGAGGAGTTATCACATTAATTGGAGACGAAATGTGGAGAGTGCAACAAGTTGCATCAAGAACTAGTGCAAAAATTGGTGAATCAGGATTAAATATTTTGAATATGGATGCACAAGAAGAAACATCAAGAATTTTGATTGTTGTAGAAGATACTGAAGAAAATATTAGAAAAGCTATTGTTGCTGTACACGAGGAAATCTCAAAAATTAATTTTATTTAATTAAAGCATGGCGTTACAGGTTTTCACCAGTAAACGCCATTAAGGGTTTATTCTTGGACTCTTTATCTAGACTTAGTCCGGCGTTACCCACAACACGCTACTATAGTTAAAACAATTTACTATTTAATTCTAATCTATATAGTTCAGAGTCGTTCAGCTATATACCAACAAGCAATTCCAATTCCTATGATGGCATACCATTTGAAATTACTCTTATTTGTGAAAATATTTGGCGAGGCTAATTCTCCGTCTGGATGATTTGTTAAACGGATTTTGCGCATTTGGAATGCCTGACCAATCAAGCCTGCAGTAAGAAAAATGATTGCAATAAATCCCAAAGTCCATTCCATATCACTATACATAATCAATCAGATATGTAGTTTCCAGGTTAACAAATAATCAAAAAAATAACTCTTTAAATTACGAGGATTTTTTTCTTTTCCTATGATAGAAACTGGTAAAATATGGATGAATGGAAAATTAGTTCCTTTCAAAGATGCCAAAGTTCACGTATTGACACATGCATTACATTATTCAACATCAATTTTTGAAGGAATTAGATGTTATGATACTCCTAATGGTTCAGCAATTTTCAGATTACCAGAACATGTTGAAAGATTATTCAAATCTGCAAAATTATATTCAATGAAAATGCAATTTACTCAAAAAGAAATTTCAGAAGCAATTGTAAAAACGATCAAAGCTAGTGGATTAAAAGAAGCTTACATTAGACCATTAGCATATTATGGATATGGTACTATGGGATTAACTCCCACAACAAACAAAGTGGACATGTCAATATCTTGTTGGGAATGGAAGATGGGAGAATCAAAAGCTGGTAAGTTTTCGGGAGCTAAATGTAAAGTCTCTAGTTGGATAAAAATTGATTCAAGATCACAACCAATGCAAGCAAAAGCAGCATCAAATTATGCAAATGCAGCTTTAGCAAGAATGGAAGCATTGGATAACGGATATGATGAAGCAATTATGTTAAATTCACAAGGAAAAGTTGCAGAAGGTAGTGCTGAAAATATATTCATTATAAAAGACGACATTATACAAACACCACCGCTATCTGCTGGTGGACTAGAAGGAATTACTAGAGATAGTATTATACAAATTATTGAAGAAAATAGCGGTTTTGTAATTGAACGAGATTTAGAAAGAGATGATCTGTATAATGCAGATGAAATATTTATGACAGGTACCGCTGCAGAAGTGAAATCAGTTACACAAATTGATAAAGTCAAAATTGGAACAGGTAAAATGGGTAGTGTTACCAAAGCATTGCAAAAATCATTTACAGATGTAGTAATGGGCAAAGATGAAAGATTTTTGCCATGGTTGACCTTCATCTAATTTCAAATGACTTTTTTACCCAAAAAAATATGAAAAATTATGGATTTATGTGCAACAGGAGATACACCAGAAATTTGTTGGTTTTGTAGAAAAGGACGTCACGAAGATTGTATGAAAAATATTCCAAAACAAGGAAAATCAGATGGACCTCATGATTGTACCTTCGACACACAATTAATTCCATGTAAATGCCAACACTAAGAACGAGAAATAATAACAAATACAGCTTTAATTGAAAAATTTTATGCAATACAATGAAGAATTTTGGAACAAATATGCAGATGAAAATGAATCAAGGTATAATGAAGAATTTTCAAAATACATTAGAGACTTAGCTAGTTCTTTACCAGGAGTACAAAGTATTTTAGAAATAGGTTGTGGGACAGGAATTGACTTAAAATTATTTTCAGACTCATTTCAAGTACACGGAATTGATCTAAATAATCACGCATTAGAAATTGGTAAAAAACAATTACCAAATGTAAATTTTCAAAAGGGGGACATCACTAAATTGCCATTTGATGATTCTTCTATTGACTTTGTATTTACGCATGGACTCATGAATTATCTAGATGATGATGTTTTAGAAAAGGGAATAATAGAAATGTTCAGAGTTTCAAAAAAATGGATTATGCATTGTGAAAAATATGAAAAAATGGAAAAACAAATTGATGAGAATCATAAATTTCGCAATATGGGTGAAAAATGGTTAGATTACAAAATAAAATTTGTTAGTGATGTAGATTTACATGAAGATTACGGACAAGACCAAACAAGATTTACTTTATTAAAAAAAGTTTAATCTTATTCTAAGTTTAAAAAATATGATTTAAAGCGGGTCTAGAGGGATTCGGACCCTCGACAACCGGATTAAGAGTCCGGTGCGCTACCTGGCTGCGCCATAAACCCACACTGAATAAAAATGCGTAGAGTTGTTATTAATCTTGAGATTTTAAAATAAATGAAAATTTAGTTTTGTGCTTTAGCTTCAATTTCACTGTACTTTTCTAAAATTGCTGTAAGTGCAGTTGATACTGGAACATTGTTCATCTTCTTCTTTTCTGCAAGAAGTTTTTGATATGCATCTAGTGTAATGTACACTGGAATTGAACCATTTC
>Ga0208407_1000663_pt1 | contig 16197 bp, 7 predicted proteins | sample ETNtaG_9_FD_185775 | JGI IMG/M metagenome (GOLD analysis project Ga0208407, IMG submission 185775) | Marine microbial and viral communities from oxygen minimum zone, Eastern Pacific Ocean - ETNP201406SV69 (SPAdes) (version 2) | ecosystem: Environmental > Aquatic > Marine > Oceanic ...
GGGGGGCACTCCCTAGTCCTGCCGTGCTTAGCTCAGTTGGCTAGAGCACCTGACTGTAGACTGGAAACACATTGGTTGTAGGCAGCCATCAGGGGGTCCCCGGTTCAAGTCCGGGAGCGCGGACCAATCAGGTCACTTAGAGGGATGCTGATTGACGGGATCTTGAATGGAAGTGTGTGCCGGCTGGTCTTCGGAGGGAAGAGATCTCCGGACATCCCCATCTCCAGAACTTCCTGTTTGGTTATCGAGTCCTTCCCGCAGTCCGGCCAGACATCGACCTCGACACCCCCATCCACTAAGTAGCCGACCAACAACACAGGCACCCTTGCAAGGCCAAGATCCCTCGCAGCAGTCCATTTGTGATGTCCATCAAGGATTACGAGAGAACTCCTGTCGGCGATGATGGGCTTGTAGAAACCCCTTTCCAGAAGCTTCGCAGTCCTACTTTCCAGATTGTTCGGGATGACCTCCTCGTGACCCCTCAGAGAACCAATATCCAGGATTTCTATCCCCTCCATCCGTCATCCACCACTTCCCTATGGTGCAAGCAGGCTCATAAATGAGTTCTAGGTCGGCGGGCCGCTAGAGGTCTGACTATGGGTTTGCACAAGCACGTAAGCGAGGCATGGAAGAAGCCCAAGGAGGGTATCCCTTCTAGATACAGGATAGACAGAATGGCCGGTTGGAGGAAGGAACCAGTCTTCATGAGGATCGACAAGCCTACGAGGATCGATGCCGCTAGGAGAGTCGGCTACAAGGCAAAGCAGGGAGTGGTCGTAGTACGAACCAGAGTTCGGCGCGGAGGCCTGAGGAAGGGCAAGATCCACATGAAGAGGAAGCCTTCCAAGGCCGGTATCAAGAAGATCACCATGGGCAAGTCAATTCAGAGAATCGCCGAGGAGAGGTCTGCTAGGAGATACCCGAACCTAGAGGTCCTCAACTCGTACTGGGTCGGCGAAGACGGCAAGAACAAGTTCTACGAGGTAATCATGATCGATCCCGAGCATCCTGCAATAAAGTCTGACAAGAATATGGGTTGGGTCTCTAGCGGCTCGAGCCACCGTGGTCGAGCATTCAGGGGCAAGACAGGAGCCGGCAAGAGAGGACGAGGACTTCTGAACAAGGGCAAGGGAGCAGAGAAACTCCGCCCAAGCCTAAAGGCGAACAAGAACCGCGGAAAGTAATCGACTAATCCGTCAGATTGATGCCGAATGATGAATGGCATCTCGATATGGCGGACCGTCACGCATCGGAAATCAGGGGACTACCGGTCATAATCCCGGACGGACGGCTCCTCGGAACTGTTCATGACACTGTGATTGACGTGAACAACTGGTCATGCACTCACATATTCGTTTCAGACCCACCAGATGCATTGGTCGAGGGGCGCACGCACGTCGCCGTCCCATGGACATGGGTGAGATCGGTCGGAGACGTCGTGCTATTGCGATGGTTCCCACAGACGCCTATCCCCCGGAATCTCTAGACTCAACGTTGAACTTTCTTGCGATATCGTTCAAAAGGGGAGGGTGAACCGGAATACGATGCGTTGGGTCAGTGTGTTGGTTATCGCCTCACTTCTGACAACGGTGGTTTCTGTAGATGCGATTTCTACAAAGGGGGTAATTTCGTGCACCAATTCCAATCTTGACTCTCTGCCCGAGAACTGGACCATTATGGATCAAGAATGCATCCGCGTAGATCTAGGTACCCACGACCCCAGGACAAATCTGGCCTTCCAAATCTACTCAGATAAGGAAATTGACATTCTCTTGTTCCCATCTAACACCGTTTCCGTTTACCAAAACGAGCAGTCCTACAGGATTGACTCAGTATGGATGGAAGAATCGGTATTCGAGTCATTCAGCGGAACGGGAGAGTGGCACTGGCAGACTCCTGATGACCGAGGACCAACTAGGTGGTACCTAGTGATTGACAACCTTGCCCATCCTCAGGATTCCGGCGAAGGTGATCAGGGAGGCCTACCCGTAGAGATTGAACTCGATGCCGACGTTATCCAGCCAGAGCAGTTCACTCTCGCCGACTCCATCCACAGAGTCGAACCCGGAGGATATTCAGTTGTCCACGGGCCCTTCACAGTCGATGAGGGAACATTCGTGGAGATCCATGCAAGAACCATGGCCGGTGAGCCGGACATTTTCGTAATGTCAGAGGACGCCTTCTCTTACTACTCGCCATCCTCGAACTGGTCTTCTTCGCTCAGGATTAACTCAGCTGATATGCTATTGGTTTCCGATGAAAGGTACCTCCCATGGGAGGCGAGTGATATCGAGGGAGAGAATCTGTACATTGTTGTGGACAACCGACAGGGTCCCGGGGGAGGGGGTGCGGGCACTTCCGATGTCGCGGTAACCGTCACAGTAACTCTCACTCCGGTCCTCGAACCGTCCATCTCCAGTCAGACAAACCTCGACTCGGTTGATGTTGGTGCCATGGTGAATCTCTCCGCAGCAAGTACACCAAACAAATCCGGTCAGATACCAGACTCTGGCTTTTCGTGGGACATCGATGGCGATGGAGTGAGCGACTGGAGTGGTTTGGCTGTCGAGCATATCTGGGAAGAGCCCGGAAACTACTCAGTCCGACTTTCTGCAATATCAGTTGACTCAAGGAGCGCCAGTGTCTCCAGATCCGTTAGAGTTGTTGACATGTCCGCCCCATCAGTTTCACTAGGAGTAACGGGGGAGGTCACCAAGGGATTTGGAGAACAACTTTCGATCGCGGCTTCTTTTTCTGACAATTGGGGGGTGGAGAGCCTAGATTGGATGATAGACGGCGAGATAATACTCTCCAACTACTCTCTAACAGACCAATTTTCGACACTTATCCTACAGGTCTCAGAAGAATACTCTCCCGGCCAGCATGTGATCTCTCTAGTTGTCCGGGATAGGTCTGGAATGATAACTCAGCAAGACGCCCTTGTGAATTTCATCGATGTCACCGCACCTGAGATATCTCATTATGAAACTCAGATCGAGGTAAACTACGGCGATCCAACAACTCTGCAGATCTTCGCTCAGGATAACCAATCCGAGGGTCTGGATTACACATGGACAATAGATCAGGGGACCGACAACGAGATTCAGTTCAACGGTCCTCTGGTTATCCACGAATTCAACACGGAGGGGCCCACAAATGTGGTATGCAGAATTGAGAACGATGCCGGTCTGACCTCCTATGCAGAAATCCTGGTCATCGTCAAGGATAGTGAATCCAGCAACGGCCTCTCTTGGCAAGCCATCGCAGCAATCGCAGCGGTACTCCTGATCATTAGCTCAGGTGCTGCCTTCTTTTTGTACAATTCAGCAGTGAGACGCAGAATGTCAGAGTTCTCAGATGTCGCAAAGGAAGACGAAGAGGAAGCACCACCACAGCCTCCTTCCCCGCAAATGCAGGCACAGATGTGGGGCAGGGGGGACACATCTCCTTTCCAAGCACCCCAAGAGGAAATGAAAAGCCCCCAACAGGGAACTGAGATGTTCGACTTGCTCGAAACCCCTACACCCCAAGAGGAAACCAGAATTCCCATTGAATTGGGAGATTCGCTTCTTGGAGACCTCCAATCAAGCCCAGAAAAGATTGAACCCGAGCCCTCCAAGGGAACAACGCTCAGATCGAATTGCAGCAAATGCTCCAAAGCATTCGAGATTACATTACCAGACGGCCTCGATGAAGCTTACACAAACTGCCCTCACTGCGGTTCCGAAGAGTTGGTCGGAACCAACTGACCAGTCTGAAATCGTGATATTCAGAGTTACAAGGAGGGCAATACCCTATAGCGCACCTCTAAGAGGTGCGTTCTATAATGGTCCGAGAACCACAACCAGGAAAAACCCACCTTGGTTCAGCAAAGGCCACTCTAATCTTGGCTGTAATATTCGTCTCCCCATTGCTATTGCCCTTTGCCAGTGTGAACGGGGAGCCGAGATTCGAGTCTAGCGATTTCGGGGTTCTAGAGGAACTCAATGACATGCTTGATGAGAGGGCATCATTCTTGGGATCAAACTCAGTCTCACCCTTGGCAGACTCAAGAATTGATGCGGTTCGAGACTCAGTCACTTCTTCGGATCCGGATAGCCCGATCTCCGAGGTCGGTCCGACTATCGACGGCCTCTCTCTGGTCAGCACCTCGCCACCTGCTCCCAAACACCCCGCTCCTTACGACCTATTGCTCACTGGGGGCAATAACCCTGGAATGGTCGACAATATCTGGCAGACCCTATTCAACATAACAGATTACGTCATTTGGACCCAGTACGTAGATGACAATGGACAAATCACCGAGCAGTACCAGGTGGTCTCATTCAGCGCCTCACTATTTTCCATCATTAACACGAACACAGAGGCCCTGTTGCATTCAGTCGACGTCGATGGAGATGGCGATGATGACATCCAGGTGGGATTGACCGTGGACGTAGACTTCATCAGCGGGTGGGGGATAGAGGGCGGCACTCTTTGGATTGAGCCCGGAATTCAATTCTCGGTCAGAGACATCGGAAACAGTGCCTCCGATACAGATTGGGATAACATGGATTCACTGCACGTGTCCTTGATCAAGGCATTCTCCTACTCAGCTTCTGGTTCACTCCTGAATCTCGGAGGGGGGGAGAGCTATGTCTGGGTCATCGACTCTAGGTTCACCACCCCTCCAAATGACTTCAAGTTCGAAGTGGGGATTGAGAGGCTTTACTTCGATCTAGCTGGAACCGGTCAAGACTTCGCCACGATCCTCCTTGCAGCCATTACAGACCCATTCGGTCTTGCCGACCCCCCAGAAGAGTCAGGAATCACATTCGCGTCCATAGCCGCACCCTACTCTCTGAGATTCGACAACGGTGGACAGGACGAGTGCTCCGAGAGTTACAACACATCAGAACTGTACACTAGAACCTCCCTCGAGATCTCATGCGGTGTCTCAGCTGGATTCGGCTACATTCACTATTCCCCTCCCAAAGACAACTCTGACAGGGATATGTGGGAACTGGCATACATCGAAGCACGATTCCACCCGCATGGGGAGTCAAAGCGCCTCCCGTCCTCTGCCGAACTTATCGTGAGAACAGACAGCGTACTGCCAACATCCGGGGGCCTAACAGGTGAGAAGAGCCTCACAACCCTCGAGTACTGGGCAGATAGGAGGTCGGACTTGCATATCCACTTCCATGAGGATCGCTCTGACTTGCCTGAGTCAGAGTCGGATGGCTCATTTGGCAATACCACCGATTCACTTGGCTGGTTCCGGGGTATGCCCGCCGGGACTCTATCAGAGGGACAGATCGAGAGAGCATTCCGGATGCTAGGATCCGTGGACCAACCCGAACTACCTGGAGACATCCCAGATAGGCTCGGCCTGATAATTGGCATCAAGAACTTCACCCGGGATAATAGCCAAAACGTGGACGACCCTACTCTGCCAGTGAATCCAGCCGACCCACCGGAAAGCCTGATTGTGGTAAGGTCCGTCCAGCCAATCCAAGAGTTGGACTACACATCATGGTTTTCTCGCGGAGGGGATGCTGAGGATCACAGACGCATCCATATCTTTGCAGACTCAATCCCATCAGCAGTCGCAGTTTACGGCTCATTCGGGCTGGGTGGCTCACCAGAATCCAACAATTCTCTAGACTCAGGGAACAATCTCGACTTCATTTCAAAGATTGTTGACTCGGTCCTCCTCAACTTGGTCGATGTCTTTCTCGATGTGGGGAGTATCTTGAATGAAGTGCCATCCACGATTGTTGAGCTGATTAGCGGTAGCGTCGATGCGGGTGGAATCTCTGGAAGAGAGATCCACCTTCTAATGACCGATAATTGGCTAGCATCAAGAAATCCATTTCCCCTCTCTGAGCTTTCGATGCAGATAGGCTCCTCTGATCATCTGACGTCTTCTGGGAACCACGTAATACTGTCTCTGGATCGTGGACTAGGCATGATTCAAACCGACCATGGACCCAAGGAACCCCTCGTTCCAGTAGCAGCTAGCGTGAACTTCTCTGGCCTGCAAGCCTTCTCACTTGTGGACGACAACTCCACTGGAACTCAGGAACTGATCCTACAGACAGTTTCGAACAAGGATATCAGACTGTCCTACGTCAGCCATCAGACATCATCCCTGGATAATCCAGATTATCAGTCTGCATGGCTATCCGATATCCCAAACAACATCACAATATCTGTTTCCCCCGGTGGTGTCGATTACTCCGCATCTTCTGAAATAGGATCAATCGTATACACAGGATACGACGGATCCCATCGCCAGGCGGTCCGCGTATCCGGGTTCCCTAGCTCATTCTCAACAACCTCTGGGTCGGTGATATCTTGGTCATCAGACTCAGCAATCGATTTGATTGAGGCCCAAATCAGTGACTCAACAGCGCCACTGTCAATGGAAGGGGACCATTTCCTCTTCCATCACGACCCCCTGAGCAACACATCTTCCCTTTCAACTACGGTATCAGGAGTAAGTGAGGTGGGGTGGATCCAACCTCTCGAGGAGGGGGCCGCGGGGAATGCTGGAGTTGGGACCGCATTCGCCACTATCGAGGGTAGGAACGCAATGAGGATCAACATAGGAAACGCCCCATCCAGCGAGAGCCTCCCGTTGAATGTGCTAGCTGAGATTGACCCCCTCCCCTCCAGGCTATCTGTCGAGATTCCTACTGGTTCGGATTCAGGACCCTCTCTTGACATCCCTGAAATAAACTCTTCACAGGGGATGACAGGAGTGGCATTTTTCATCGGTGGCTTCTCAGACCTGGGAAGGTCTGTGAATGGAGTTCTCTCAGGAATAACTACTGATATCTCCACTGGATCCAGCACTGGGGAGGGGAACTTCTCATTCTCCCTCGGGCTAGAGGCCGACTCAATTTTCGATCTAGTTGTCGAGTCAAGCATGGGTGCAGACTCGATAGATGAGCCAGAGTGGGTACATGGAATAGTTCTGAATTCTGCACCTAATGGGATTTCCGAGGGCTTCCACCTCAAGACCTGGATTCCAAACCTGCCAGCATTGGTCGACCTCTCGGTATCCAGAACTATGATCCCAAAAGGCGAGGTTTGGGCCGTATCAATAGGGCTGGAGGGATGGGAACCATTCAATTCCGAGTTAGTAATCGCCTCCAAGGGCGTAAACGGGCAGGACATCTTCCTCACGATTGACGGTCTCGAGGTAGGTAAGCCGACATCTCTACTGGTCGACTCGGTCTTCCGAACAGAGACGGTGGGAGGGATAACTGAGACCTCCACCTCGACGCTTTACTCCATGTCCAACAGACTAGAGTGGTTCCATGCCCTTCTGCTGGATAGGCAGTCGGGGAGCAGGACGGAGATGATGGTGCAAGACATCCCAGAGTCCGTCGAGATCCAAGCAAGCCTAGGTAACGCCATCTCGATGGACGTGACAGTTCCCGAGCAGTTTCGACAGGGAGACCTAGGCGTGGGTTCGATAATGATTCAGCAGATGCAGTGGATGGATGGCTCGTGGTGGCCCGCAACCATGTTCTTGACCCAAATCCCAGGTTCGATGAACCTCACAACGGAACCCGACTTGAACTTCGACATAACCAAGAATCTGGCTTTCCAAGGAATGCCAATCCTTGACTTCTCTGCATCCAGCGCGGGCATGTCTCTCTACATCGAAGCACAAGGGAGGGCGATAAACAGCAAGGGGGACGTCGTCCTGATGGCAGAGGGTCTTGCAGACAGGCTATCCATCAAGCCCACCAAATCCTTCGGCTTGAATATCAGATCGAGCGGTGACGGCGTCGATAGACTGTACTTCAGAGCGACTGACATCCCGACCCTGCCCCCAGTTGTCCTAGAACAGATGGAGGCCCTAGGCGAGAATCTCAAGAGTGCTAACATCGAGATACACGAGTTCGGAAGAGTGACCGTGATGATTCCAGGCTATCAGTTGATCGAGGTTTCTGACGTCCAAGGGGGGAGGATCATAATTTCTGCAAGAGCCACGGCAGAGGTCAATGACATCGATGTCGATCTCAGGGGGGTGTTGCTCGACGCCCAAGTGACGGGAGGAATCCCCTCGGGTACAACCTTGGGGGTCAATGGATTCGCATCCGATCTTTCCTTGCTGAACATGATTCCTGGTTTCTCAGGCGCAACTAGCCACTGGATGGCCCCAGAACCGGTATCCTCGGCCATCCTAACTGCCATCGCAACGATAGGGGGGATGTCATGAAGGGACCCGGGCGACTCCTCGGACAAGCCTCGGAAGCGGACGAGGATACTGCTCACGATATTCTGGAGAGGCTAGAGGACGTTGCAGACTCCATAACTCCCAAGCGCGTCGTCTTTGCTTCGATAATGGTGCTATTGATAGCGCTGGCTTCGATATTCTCGATCATCTGGGTGATTCCATATGAGAATGTGGATGTAGAAGTCGTATACATGCAGGCAGGTTCTGGACACGTAGTCCTAGTGGAGCTCGACAACAAGGGAAGCCGGGCAATCGAGGACGTCAGTCTGACAATCAGGTTCCTAGACTCAGAGAAGGCAGAGATTGATCGGCATGATTTCTATCTCTCGAAACTCCCAGCTCATAGCTCGATTTCCAATACTCCGGCGGACGACCTGGAGCTAGTTGTCTTCGGACAGTCAGTTTGGGAAGATTACTTCATCGAGATAACACTGGAGTACATCGACAACGATGCACAGCGAGACCTCCACATCTGGACTCACCCAGTGGGCGAGTGGACAAGGGAGTCATTCGTAGACCAGACGCCTTTCGAGATATTCTAATCCAACATGCTTCTGGATTCACGAGTGACCCATAGTATCAAAGCGAGGGAAAAAGGGGATTTGGCCGATGGAGAAACAGATATCCGCTTTCATACTCATCTTCCTCCTCTCATCTATGCTAAGCCTTCCAAACCAGGGGACACCAACTCCGGATGGCATGCCTGACGAACTTCCCACCGATGTAACCAGGATTGAGATTTCCCCCGATCCGAATAGCGTCAGAGACCTGGGAGCCCCAATCATCTCCCAAGGGGAAGAGGGGTCGCGGGGCCTCTGGGCCGACTCCTCGATAGGCGACTTCACCACTTCGGGCTTGACTCTTGACTCTGGTATACCGCCTTCCATGATGGCGGACAGATCAGATCTGATGATGGTGCTCATTTCTCCCGACACAGGACTCTGGGAGGCAAGAGTCGGTATTCTTGAAGTCGCAGATGTTGCTGTTAGGACCACAATCCCCCCCTCTGGGTTCCTAATCCAAGGGACGTCAGAAGAACTAGAATCGGCTTCCAGTCTACCATTCGTTGCGGCGAGCCATTCAGTTCCACTAGCACTAATTGTGGACGACAGCCTCTGGGACGAGCAGTCAATAACAGAGGTCGAGGTTATTGGGTGGAAGGACTCAGAATTGATCAGGCTCGACTCACCCGGGGTCGGACTAACTGGATCAGTAGCCAGAACTTCACTGAATCACCTGGAGTCCGAGTGGTCACCTTCCGTCGGAATTCACTTCGGAAATATACATCCAACATCCATCCCATCTCTGGCGATGAATCCGGAGGTAGCATTCGTCTCCCCCGTTCTCGAACTATCCATCTGGAACAACCTTGCTCGTTCACACATGGAAGCAAACTCCGTCGAGGAGTTCTTCTTCACCGGTCTGAATGGCAGTGGTCAGAGGGTTGCAGTTGCAGATACTGGAATCGACCATGACCACGGTGACTTCGGCTCAAGGGTCGTCCAGAGGATCGACGTTGCGAATGACGGCTCAACAGCCGACACTAATGACGGGCATGGCACGCACGTAGCCTGCACCGTACTGGGATCAGGCAGTCACACGGCTTCGTACGAGGGCATTGCCCCCGAAGCCGAACTCTACATGCAGGCAATGGAGGATGATGACTCCGGAGCCCTGTCGGGTCCCGGGGTCTACTCGCTCCTGAACTCGGCTTACAGCTCCGGTGGAGCCAGAATACACACAAACAGCTGGGGTAGCTGGAACGCAGGAGGGGACTACTCAACACAATCGGAGGATGCCGACGACCGCACCTCAACTTGGGATCAATACTGGTCCTACGACGGCATGACGGTACTATTCGCTGCTGGAAACGAGAGGGATGAAGGCGTATCACCCCCGGGGACTGCGAAGAACGTAATCACCGTCGGCGCTCATGTGAACAGGTACAGCAGCGATGCCGCTAACGAGATGTACTACTGGAGCAGCAGGGGCCCTACAGATGACGGTAGGATCAAGCCCGACATAGTCGCGGCTGGTGACTACGTGAGGTCCTGCAAGGCTCAGGAAGCATCCGAAGCCCCCGACAACCTCAATGACGACTGGTATGTCGAGTACAGCGGTACATCGATGGCCACCCCAGCAGCAGCAGGGGCATCGGCTCTCGTCAGAGAGTACCTCATGGAGATTGCCGAGAGGCCAGAGCCCCAAGGTGCACTGGTGAAGGCGATGCTAATCCTGGGTGCAGAGGACATGGGCACCCGTGACATCCCAAACAACGACGAGGGATGGGGGAGGATCAATCTGGTGAACACGCTTCTACCAGAAAGTGACGTAGGAATCTTCGTCGATGACCGTTCGAGGCTGTCAAGCGGCCAAGAGGCCTCATACAACTTCGATGTAACACGTTCCGGCGAACCCCTCAAGATAGTCTTGGCATGGTCAGACTACCCAGGCTCGACCTTCTCGGGGACCCAACTCAGGAACGACTTGAATCTCGAGGTCACCTCTCCCGAGGGGGCCGTCACATACCTCGGCAACGACTTCGCAAATGGCCGTTCCACAACTGGAGGGGAGAAGGATGACAAGAACAATGTGGAGGTCGTCCTAATCGACTCTGCATCCACCGGAATATGGAACGTCAAGGTCAAGGACTTCTCCCACGGGGGCAGCAGGACCTACCAGCCATTCGCTATAGCAGTCAGAGGGGTCAACGTCAATGACCTGACTCCTGACCCTTCCATCTCCCCTGGATCCTTCGAGATATCCACCCCAATCCCCCAGGTGGGGGAGCCCACTAGCTTCTCGGTCTCAGTGGTAAACCAGGGATCGGGATCCTTCGCAGAGGTATTCGTTTCGGCCCACATCAACGGGGACCCGCTAGAGACGAAGTCATTGGGGATGTCACCGGGAGAAGAAGTGAGGTTGGAATGGGATTGGACTCCCGAGTCCTCTGACAAGGGCGACTCAGAGATCAGAATCGAGGTGGACCCAGGAGGCCAACTAGACGAACTCTACGAAGACAACAACCTGCTTGTGATACCAATAGTTGTCAGTGCCCCTGGAATCCAAGCCTCCACAGATTCGCCATGGAAGACCCTCCAGGATGCTTCTGATTCTACCACAAGGTGGGAGATAGCAATGACTAACCTTGCTCTTTTCGATACAAACGCGAGCATAGAGGCAACAAAACCAGTCAGGAAGCTAGACGGAGTCGAGTTCGACTGGTACAAGAGCTTCGACCAGATATATGTGGAGTTGGGGCCCGCCGAGTCGACCACGGTGAACCTCACCCTCGTCCATCCTTCCCCTCCCGATCCCGGCACATATTCCATGATTATCACTGCAACAGACGAGGACTTCGACGTCGAATCGCAATTGGAGATATTCTTCGACGTGCCCGTACTAGCCCAACCAGAAGTCACACTTCCTTCCGCCGAGATACAAGTGGATTCCCACGAGGTGACAAACACAACCGTGGAGATACATAACTTCGGCAACGGGGCTCAGACGTATGACATAGAAGTGACCTCTCCCGCCGGATGGGACGCTGGGCTTCTGGAACTCGGACCTTTCCAGGGGTCACGACAAGGGTCGACTGGGACCTTGTCAAAGGGTGGTTCAATCACTGCTGGAATTATGATCACACCACCAGGGGTCCTTCTCACGGCCGGTTCAACATTCTATGCCGAGATTTTGGTTAAATCCAGAGTTAGTTCGGAGACATGGCCATTCCAGATCCCCCTGGTGATACAACCAAGCGACTCAATCGAATTCACCCCTGGCTCGGGCGGAAGCGAGGGGGGAATCCCTGCAGACTCACTACATGATATTTCCATCCAGATTTCCAACCAGGGGAACAGGGAAGTCTCCATGACGCCAATCGAGAGAGCACTCCCCGGCGGTTGGACCATCCAAGGGGGCCTTAGCGAGGTGACGGTCCCAATGGGTTCATCCGTCCAGTGGTCATTTTCAATCCAAGGCAACGGTCTCGCCGCGAGTGGCGTGGTGGAAATCAGGTTCCTGATTGAGGATGGTACGTTCTTCGATTGGAACACCAGCCTAGAGGCAATCTCTGGAGCCGTCCCCGAAGTCTCATTCCACGAAGTCGTCTTCGTAGAGGGGACCAACATCAACTCGTCGACGAGCCCACTCGGTCTAGGGGCCCATCCGGTTAACAACGCATTTGACATGGGTTGGAAAATCGAGAATGCCGGGACCTCCATCTGGGAACCAGAGGTGTCCCTCGAACTCCCCTCGGATGATTGGGTATCAAGCTGCTCAGTCAATCCCATCAGGATCAGCCCGGGGGGATCTGCGATGGTTTGGTGCTCAATCACAATCCCATTGAGTCAGGAAGCCGGCTCCGAGCCAGAGATTTCCCTGGTAATGGCAGCAGATGGAGTGGAAGTGAGGGAGACTCTGACCCTATTGGTTGACACCGTGAAGGAGGTCGAATGGACCCTGATCAACTTCAGCGAGGCAAGAGAGGACTACCCCACGAACCTCTATCTCGAGCTTCACAACACAGGCAACGTCGCTATCTCAAACAGGATAGTCACAGACGGCCCAGACGACTGGAACATCAGGATTGTTGACGGAATCCTCGTGACCCTCCAACCAGGAGAGGGGAGGTCTGTTCAGGTCGAGTTCACGCCGGACTCAGGTTCAGACGGCTCTCTGACAGTGATGCTAGCCAACGCAGAGGACATCTCTGGGCAGTCCCGGACACTAGATATCGAGGTCATCTCGGAGACCAGTGCTGCAACGATTAGCCCAGCACTCTACGCGTTGGGTGCGATAATGCTCGTGCTAGTTGCGTCGATTTCAGCAGCTCTGGCATACACTAGGAACGGTGGCGACCTCTCCTCTCTAATCCCTAGCAGGCAATCATCGACAGCCAGAAGGAAGGAGTACACCCCATTCCCCCTGTCAGAAGAGCAAGAGCCCGCCGTCGAACCAGTGGAAGAGGAAGAACCAACAATTATCGAGAAACAGGAACTACAGCGTTTCCCCGATCACCCTGGTTGGCTCTGGGATCCTTCTGGCGAGGAGTGGGTAGCAGACCCCGAATACGACCACGGTGACCAATAGCCGGAGAATATTGAGAACTCCAACAATCGTGATTATTGCCACACCAAGAGCCCGAAGCCCTTAGAGGGGCGAATGACTCGGTCAATCGATGAGAAGGCCAGATTCTGCAGTCATTATCGCTGCACTACTGCTAGCCTCCTTCGTTTCCACACCCGCTATCGCGTCTGCCGACCTCGCACTGAGCGCCAGCCCGACAAACTCAACTGCGACCACGGAAGACGCAGCCGAGTACGACATCACGATCATGAACACCGGAGACGAGGATCTCACAGTTTCTCTCAGTTCCTCGCAAGAGTCAGACTGCAATGGATTCACCTCCAACTTGGATTCATCGGTGGTCTCGGTGGGCGAGGGCGAGTCGGAGACCGTGACTCTGACAGTCAGCATCAACGACCAGGCCTCAGGCGACTGCGTGACCACAGTCAATGCCAACGGGGTCTCTTCCAATCCCTCAGAAAACGCCCAGGCCGACGTCGAGGTCACGACCACAGCCGAAGGAGGGGGGCAATACTCCGTCAAACTGAACTATCTCAATCCGAGCAATGGCGCAATCAATTACGATGGGGAGGATGACGAGGAGGAGTGGACGGTAGACGTCGAGAACACGGGAGAGAACGATGCTACGGTACAACTCGCGATTTCCTCAAAGTCAGACTGCGACTCCGATGGCCTCGAGGCCACTGTAGAACCCCAGCAGATGTCGCTCAACTCAGGAGACAAGGAAACTGCAACGGTCACAGTGAACCTCCCCGATGGGAGCTCCACAGAATCTGGAGACCACTGCTTCGTGCTTGATGCCACCGTATCCAATGACCCGAACCCAGCGGACCAAGCGAACGATAGCATAAACCTGAATCTGAAAATCCCAGAGGTGAAGACATGCGACTCCTCCCTCCAGAACCCCTCTCACAATCTGGAACCAGGAGAATCGGCGACTAACTCCTTCACACTCACCAATACTGGGAACACCGCTTGGACCGTAAGCGCATTCGCCACTTCGGAGGGCACCGATGTGAGTGACTGGGTCGATTTCGAAACACCCACAAGCAGGCTCCTGTCAGAGCCCGGTGGCTCCCAGGACACAACCTCTTTCGAATTCGAGATTACCCCCGATGACTCCGTGGAGCCCGGATCGGTAGACGTCTACATCCAAGGTAGAGCCGGTAGCAGCGTGGGTTGCGAATCCCTCCTCAGGGTCAATCTAGGACAGGTTCACGACGCCTCGCTATCCCTCTCCAACCCCTCCATCAGCAATGCCGACCCCGGCTCCACCGCGTCAACGTCGATGATGATAACAAACACAGGCAATGGCCAGGACAACTTCGCCATAGGCGTCAAGGACCTCTTGCCAGGGTGGCAGGTCGAGCTCTCAGAGACATACGTAACAATAGACGGGAGGCACTGCAACTCCTCCTCGAACTGCGACAGGAAGAGCGTGCAATTGCAGATCACCGTCCCAGCGAACGCCAAGGCCAACATCGAGTTCCCTATCACGATGTACGTCAACTCGCAAGGCATCACCCTGGACGAGGTTTCTGCAACAGTTACAGTGGCTGCAGTCCATGGTGGCAGCATCGACCTCCCCTCGGACTCCCAGACAGGCAGGTTCGGCCAATGGGTCTCCTTCCCACTAGCGCTGTCAAACACCGGAAACATCCAGGACAACTTCGCCCTCTCGTCCTGCGACCCGAATATCCCCGATTCCTGCGAGGACACAAAGTGGGATTCGAGGTTCAAGGACAGCCAGGGGAACGATATCTCCCAGCTCACCGTCGAATCGGAGGGGACAGTGCAGATTTTCCTCGAAGTCCTCGTCTCGGACAATATCAACAACAACTCGGAGTCGTTCGACGTGAGGATAGGAATCGTTGGTACAAACATAATGTTGTCAGAATCCCTCACCGTCACCGTCTCGAACTTCAACTACAGCATGTCGGTGGCATTCGAGAGCCCGGAAGAAGACCCATCGCTGATGCGATTCTCGCTCCCGCCAGGGGGCTCCTCTTCGCTTTCATTCCTAATCACAAACACGGGCGACGGCGGTTCGGACGATGTCGTCATAGATGTCTCTGGCATGGACTCCTCGGTTCTGAGGACAATCAGCGTCGATGGACAGGTTCTGGATGGTGACGAGGCCACGGTGCCATCAGAAGGGCAGATCACGGTAACGATAGACTTCGAAGTACTCGATGTGGAAAGCGGAACCTCCGGAGTAATCAGGGTATCAGTAACTTCGAAGAAGAATACCGGGCAAACACCCTCCTCCGTGGACTTGGTCGTGGACATCCGGTCAATTCACGACCTGCAGATAGATATCGAAAGCAGTCAGAAGATGGAATCCTCGTACCCGGAGAATGCCGAGTTCACGATTTTCGTTACCAACCACGGGAACATAGAGGAGGAAGTAGAGGTACTCACCAGCGATTCCCTGAGGGGTTGGACGGTGGATGTGATTGGAGACGAGTTCAAACTCCAGCCTGGAAAGACACGGGAAGTCACGGTAAGGGTCACGCCACCGAGCGAACTGATTGCCGATGACGAGTACTCCTTCACAGTGATAGTCCAACCAAAGGACATGCCAGTGGCGGGCGAACCCATCGATCTGACAGTCGAGTCAAAGGTTCACTCCGGAGCGCTGTCTGGAGACGCCCAGAAGGCCATTGCAATGGCCATCATCCTGGTTGGATCGATAGCTGTGACATACCTCTTCATGAGGGTCAGAGCCGAGAATCGAGTGATGTCGGACTCCATATACGTAGAACTCGACGAATGACAGTTCCAAGGCCTTCGTTCGGATACGCTTATGTCCGTAATTTTCGTGGCCATGTTCAACGGTCCCTACGGGACCGAGGGTGATGCCATGAGTACCG
>Ga0208407_1000674_pt1 | contig 16047 bp, 18 predicted proteins | sample ETNtaG_9_FD_185775 | JGI IMG/M metagenome (GOLD analysis project Ga0208407, IMG submission 185775) | Marine microbial and viral communities from oxygen minimum zone, Eastern Pacific Ocean - ETNP201406SV69 (SPAdes) (version 2) | ecosystem: Environmental > Aquatic > Marine > Oceanic ...
AAACTGCAAGAAAAAACATTGAAGCTCCATTTGCATGAATATATCTAATTAACCAACCATAATTAACATCTCTCATTATGTGTTCAACACTTGCAAAAGCTAAATCTGAATGAGCGATATAATGCATAGCTAATGTTATGCCAGTAACTATTTGTGCAACTAAACAAAAAGTTAATATTCCTCCAAAAGTCCACCAATAATTTAAATTTTTGGGTGTAGGATATTCTGTAAGATGATTTGAAAGAGTTAATAAAGGTAAGCGATCATTAAACCATTTTCCTAACTTTGAAGAAGGTTGATAATCATGATCACTCATAGCTTATTGTTTACCCTATTTTAATTGTGTTAGCATTTACAAACTCATACTTTGGAACTTCCATATTTGTTGGCGCAGGTCCCTTCCTTATTCTGCCTGATGTATCATAATGTGAACCATGACATGGACAGAACCATCCATCATAATCACCTTTGTCATTTAATGGCACACATCCTAAGTGAGTACAAACACCAAGCATTACTAGCCACTCAGGATCTTTTGCTCTGTCCTCATCTTTTTCAGGATGTTTTAAATCTTCCATTTTAACAGATTTTGCTTCTGTAATTTCTTCTTGTGTTCTTCTTCTAATAAAAACTGGTTTACCTCTCCAAAGAACTGTTATTGTATTTCCAGGTTTAACAGCACTTACATCAACCTCTGTACTTGCTAAAGCTTTAACTGATGCATCTGGGTTCATTTGGTCAACTAGCGGCCAAACAACTGCACCAACTCCAACCGCTCCAACCGCATAAGATGCGGTGAATAAAAATTCTCTTCTTTTTGGCTTTTTATCTGACATTTTTTTAAATATTATTATTAAAAAATACTTAATATACAATTTTTTAAAAGATAATAGTTTTTTTTCTACTGAAAGAATGACACACGCAATATGAGCCAGAAACCAAAAATTGCATTATATGAACCAGATATTCCTCAAAATACAGCAGCAATAATTAGAACATGTGCTTGTTTGGGGGCTAAACTAGAAATTATTGAGCCGTGTGGTTTCCTTCTAAGTGATAAACGGTTTAAAAGAGTGGTAATGGATTACATGGATTTAGATAAAATTGAGATACATCAGAGTGCTGATAAATTTTTTAAAGCAAAAAAGAATCATAGAGTGATACTCATGACAACAAAAGCTTCTATATCGTACTTAAAGTTTAAATTTGAAAAAAATGATACAATATTATTCGGTCGAGAAAGTGCTGGCGTACCAGAAAGCATTCATCAATCAATTGGTGATCGTTTAAAAATACCTATGAACGAAAATGCTAGGTCTTTAAATATTGCATCCTCTGTTGCAATTGTTCTGGCAGAAAGCTTAAGACAGACTAAATTATTATAAAATGGATATTGAAATTAAAAAAGATTTAGCAAGTAATTGGTTTAAGCTACTTCAAAATGCAATCTGTGATGATATTAGCAGATTAGAAAAAAATAGAGTAAAATTTAAATCAACCTCGTGGCAAAGAAGTAAAAAAAAAGATGAGGGTGGTGGTGAATATAGAATTATTACTAACGGAAAAGTTTTTGAAAAAGTAGGTGTAAATTTTTCAAAAGTTTATGGAAAGTTTCCAAAAAAATTTCAAAAAAATATTCCTGGAGCTAGTAAAGATCCAAGATTTTGGGCATCTGGCGTTTCTATAGTAATGCACATGCAAAATCCTCATATTCCAGCAATGCATTTTAATACTAGATACATCTGCACAACTCAAAATTGGTTTGGTGGTGGGATGGATGTAACACCTGCTATTAGAGATGATAAGGAAAAAAATACATTTCATCAATCATTAAGAAAAATGTGTGATCGTCACAATAAAAATTATTATAAAAAATATAAAAAATGGTGCGATGAATATTTTTATTTGCCTCATAGAAATGAAACAAGAGGAATAGGTGGAATTTTTTTTGATTATAAAAAAAATAACTTTGAAAAAGATTTTAAATTTGTAAGAGACGTTGGAGTTACATTTCAAATGATATTTAACAATATTATTGAAAAAAAAATTAAAAAAAAATGGACTGTAAAAGATAAAGAGATGCAATATATTAAAAGAGGTAGATACGCAGAATTTAACTTATTGTACGATAGAGGTACAAAATTTGGTTTACAAACAGGTGGTAACGTTGAAGGAATATTAATGTCATTGCCACCGATTGCAAAATGGAAATAAACAATGGATAAAGAACCAATTACATTAAACGGTTTAAATAAATTAAAAGAAGAATTAGTTTTTTTAAAAGAAAAAAAAAGACCCAAAATTGTGGCTGCAATTGCAGAAGCAAGATCACACGGAGATCTTAAAGAAAATGCAGAATACCACGCTGCTAAAGAGGAACAATCTCACAACGAGGGAAGAATAACAGAAATCAATGATGTTATTGCAAGAGCTAATGTCATTGATGTCACAAAATTAAACAATGATGGAAAAATAATCTTTGGCTCCACTGTATTTTTAGAGAACCTAGATAATGGTGAAAAAATTAACTACAAAATTGTTGGGAAAGACGAAGCTGATCTAAAACAAAAACTAATTTTCTTCCAATCACCAATAGGGAAAGGTTTAATTGGAAAAAATAAAAATGATCTAGTAGAAATCTCAACTCCTGCTGGAGTTAAAAATTTTGAAATAAAAGACGTAAAATATATTTAACTTTTTATAATTTTTTGAATTTGTTTTTCTGAAATTTGGAAACTATTTTGAACCCATGTTTCTTCTATCAACTTTAACTTATTACCTAATATCTTTCCTTCAGGAATATTATACTTGGTCATGAGCGTGCTAGCGCCTATCGGCAGAGTTGGAATAATTTTGTCTTTATAAGTTTCTACTAATTTAAGTAATTTTTTTTCAAATTTGATAGATGTAAATAGTTTAAAATTAATAATATCAAGTACAGCTTGTTTGCCATTATAGTAAAAAATCTTATTAAAATTCTTTTCAGTAAAATTTTTTATATTTACATTTTTTTTGTAGAAAAAATCAATTGATTTTAATCTTTTTTGATCTTTTTTAGAGAGATTAAATTTATAAATAAAATAATCAGCATTGTCGGTTCCGTCGATTATCATTAGTGACAATAGAAAGATAAAATCGACCTTAGATAGATTTTCAAGAGCATAAGAATTTAATTTCTTAAAGTTTTCTAAGTTTTTTAGTTGAGGGAAGATAATTTCTATAAGCTCTAAACTAATCTTATCTTTAAATATCCTTAAAAATGCATTTGATCTTATTAGTTTTTTAAATTCATCTAATAATCTTTCTGAAGATAACTTTGAAATACCGCCAATATTTTTTTTAATTATTTTAATTATTTTTAGATCATGATTTTGATTTGAATAATTTATAAAAAACCTCACATATCTAAGAATACGTAAGTAATCTTCTTTAATTCTACTTTCTACATCTCCTATAAAATTAATATTTCCACTCTCAAGATCTTTTTTACCATCATGTGGGTCAAACAAATTTCCATCTTTGTCTGAGTATATTGAATTTATGGAAAAATCTCTTCTGGCTGCATCTTCCTTCCAATCTAAAGAAAATTCTACTTTTGCATGTCTTCCATCTGTAGAAACATCTTTTCTTAAAGACGTAATTTCATATTTATATTTATCAATTATTGCCGTGATAGTTCCATGCTCAATACCAGTTTCATAAAAATTAATTTCTTTTTTTTTTAAAGCATCACAAACTTCGCTTGGTTTTAAATTTGTAGCTAAATCAATATCATCAACAATTTGCTTTTTAATAACTTTTCTTACACAACCCCCAACATATCTAACTTCACTACTCTCTGAGTAAGTGTTAAGTGCTTCAAAAATTCTGTTAGCAGGTGTTTGATTTGTTAAATTAATAAGATTTTGACTTATATAATCAAGATTATGAGATCTAAAAAAAATTTTATCTAAAAAGTTATTCATATATGGCTGGGGCGCTAGGATTCGAACCTAGGATGCCGGTACCAAAAACCAGTGCCTTACCACTTGGCTACGCCCCAATATTGTTTTCGTATAACACAAAAAAATAAAATTTATATAGTTTTCGATGTATTACACCAATAATTTTTAAATTTTCTTTTAAATCTAACTTTTGCTAATTCACAATCTTGTTTTTTTTGATAATACGCAACTATTACCGAACCAGAGCCCGTCATTCTTACGAATAAGGGTTGGTTTAAATTTTCTAAAAAAGATTTTAGCTTTTTAAGCTTTGAGTATTTTGAGAATGCAATTTTTTCTAGGGCATTTTCATATTTTAGCAAAAATCTTAAATTTAACATTTTTTTCTTAGGTTTGTTCAACAACGGTTTACTAAATTTTTTTACTCCCAAATAAATTTTTTTTGTAGAGCATCCAAAATTTGGGCGTACAAGTAAAATATATAAACTAGAACTTTTTAAAAATTTTTTAACTACGCCGTTTGATGATAAAATGGCACTCATTGGATTAATACCCAAAATCACATCAGAACCAATTAAATTTGCAATTTGTAAAATTTTTTTTTGTTTAATTTTGATAAACTTTTTTTTAATTAAAAAATTTAAAATAGTTGCTGCGTTCATTGATCCTCCTCCAAGACCTGCTTCCTGTGGGATATCTTTTTTTACCTTAATTTGAAACTTTTTATTATTTAATAATTTTTGCTCATCTAGAATTTTGAATAATTTATCAACTGTATTATCTTTTTTTATATTTCCAGAAAACCTTCCATTGAAAGAAATCTTATGTTTGTTGCCGTTAATTTTTTTAATGGTAATTAAATCATGCAATTGTATAAACTTAACAATGCTTTCAATTTTATGAAGTTTGGTTATTTTACCAGTAACATGAAGGGCTAAATTTATCTTTGCAAATGATTTTACTTCGCTAATTTTCATTTAAGAATTATTGAGACCTTCTATAATTTTGATATTTATTTTTTTTTTAATATCCTCATCAGTATCGTCTAATCTTAAAACGTAGTTCCAGAAATATCTTGCTTGAATATTTCTATTCAACTTCCATAAAATATCACCATAATGATCATTAACAGTTGGATCTTCAGGCATTAATTCAACTGCTTTTTTAATATATTTTTCTGCTTCATTGTAATTTTCTATCAAATAATACGCCCACCCTATTGAGTCTGTAATATAAGGATCATTACTTCTTAGAGCATAAGCTTTCTCCAACATTTCTATTGCTTCATCTATTTTATAATCACGTTCTAACCATGAATATGCTAAATAATTTAAAACATAAGCGTCATCTGGATTAATTTTAAGTGAGTATTTTAAATCCTCATCTGCTTTTTGATAATCTCCTAATCGTTCATAACTACCACCTCTTCTATATAATAAATCAGATTTAATCTCCGAATTATTACTCAAAGATGAAATAATTTCAGTATAGTACTCAATTGCTTTTTCATAATTTTTTGAACTTTTGTAAAAATTTGCAACATCAAAAACCATCTTCACATTCGGATTTTTAATTTTACTAAACTTTGAACTTATAAAATCTATTCCCTCATTATATCCTATATTTTTAACAATTATTTGAGCTTCTTTTTTTACCCTAAACCAATAATAAAATTCATATTTCTTATCAAAGTTTTTTAGAACTTTTTTAGCCTTGTCATATTCTTCATTAAGATAAAAGTTTTCAGCTACAAGTGTTGAATTTAAAATAAATTTTGGATTTAAATAATTTGAAAGATTTAAATAGAAATTAGACTTTTCAATATTATCCTGAGAAGAGTAAAGATTTGAAATTAAAAATAAAAACTCACCAATAATATCGTTATGATTATTACATGAAAAAATCTTACCGAACTCTTTAAAATTTTTATTTTCAACCCAACTTTTACTTTGAGACAACAGAAGTGTAGAATTTATATATTCAAGTTGATCGGCGATCGCCTTTGCTTCCTCAATTTGATTATTTTCAATTAAGTAATTAATATAAAAAAATATGTATCTTGAATAATCTCCATCAGGATTATTTATTAAATTTAAAAAAGATGATCTAGTGTTTTCCTTTTTTAAATAACATCTTTGAAATGCTTGATTTATAATAGAGATATTGCCAAAATTTTTTTTATTAAATAGAGTTTTTTTATTTTTGAAAGTGTAGAGATATTGTCTCAAAGTTTCAAATATTACTGAATTAAATCTATTTTCATTTTGAAATTTTAAACTTAAATTTAAATATTTTTCTGCTTGATCTAAATTATTATTTTTTAAGCTATCAGCTATTAAGAGTAGATAGGCATCAAAAAAATATAAATTTCCTTTGTTATTACTATTTTTTATTACTTTGATAGCTTGAGCAACTTTATTTTCTAGAACCAAAGAATATGCATATCGTTTTAAATATGCATCATGTTTGTTAAGTAACTCCTTAGAGGCATTAAAAAATTTTAATGCGTCAGAATTATCTTTATTTTCAAAAGCAATAATTCCTGAAAAATAATTTGATAAATCTCTTGAATTAAAATCATTAAAACTAGCACTTTTAGAATATGCAGGTGTCTGATAGAATAATCCAATAACTACTATTAGTTTTATTAGTTTATTAAACATTAGATCATTGTATGACTAAAAAAGTGATAAATCAAAAAGGCAAATTCGACGAGGAATTAATAAATACAATAAAGCTAAACTTTGTATTTAAAGATAAGCCATTAAATAGATTTAGCATTATTAAAAATAGAGATGAAAACAATCTAGCTAATAAAGCTAAACTACTAGAGGAATTAAAAAAACAAATAAATTCAATCGAAAATTGTAATTTAAAAGATAATTCTCAAAATCTTGTCCTAGGTAATGGAAATATAAATAGTCCAATTATGTTAATTGGTGAGGCTCCAGGAGCTGAAGAAGATAAATCAAGCATAATATTTCAAGGTGAGGTTGGAGAATTATTAAATAAAATGCTGATAGCAATAGGAATAAAGAGACAAAATATTTATTGTAGTTATGCAATAAATTTTAGGCCTCCGGAGGATCGTAAACCTACTACACAGGAAATTAAAAGATACTCAGTTTTCTTAAAAGAACATATTTCAATTATTAATCCAAAAATTATAATTTTAATGGGTAGCTCAGCAATGGAAGCGGTAACAGGCATTAATAGCAAGATATCTTCTGAAAGAGGAAAATGGAAAGAAACAATATTAAAAAATAAAACCTATCCAGTAATGATAACATTTAACCCATCATATTTAATTAGATTTCCAGAAAATAAAAGATATTCTTGGGAAGATTTAAAAAAAATTAAAAAAAAAATTACTGAAATGAAGATTGTCTTTTAAGTTTATATGATTGAATTACATAAAAGATATATTTCTTGGTGGGCAAAAAAACTTAATATCTCTAATTATGGTTTGCTATGGGGTTCTTTTATAAAAGGGGTTTTGGTTGGACTATTAATTTATCACTTTATAATAATTTAAATGAAAATTATAGCTGGTGTCGACGAAGTTGGAAGAGGAAGTTTAATAGGACCAGTTTATGCGGCAGCAGTAATTTTAAATAAAAATATTGATAAAAAATTATTAAAAGATTCTAAAACTATCGCTAAAGATAAAAGAGAATTATTATCAAATTATATAAAAAAAAATTCTATTTGGGTAATTGGTAAGGCTTCAGTAAAAGAAATAGATAAGATTAATATCTTACAGGCAAGTTTGCTTGCAATGAAAAGAGCAATTAAAAAACTTAAAAAAAAACCTACACAGGTTTTAATTGATGGAAATAAAGTTCCTGATTTAAAAAATTATAATTTAAAAGCAATAATTAAAGGTGATCAAAAAATTCATTCTATTTCCGCAGCATCCATTGTTGCTAAGGTTGCTAGAGATAAATTTATAACAAAATTAGCAAAGAAAAATAAAGGATACAATTGGGATCAAAATTTTGGATATGGAACTAAACAGCATTTAAAAGCTATTAAAAAACTTGGTATTAATAAACACCATAGAAAAACCTTTTCACCTATATCTAATTACAAGACACACAATATCTAGTTACTCATAATTAAGTCATAACAAATCGAATCCAAATAATTCAATCTCAGGTTGACCCCAGAATCCATTTGGAGTCTAATTATTTTATACAAATGATTACTGACTTCAAAAATAAAATTGTTAACGAAGATAGTCTTAAAGAGTTAAAAAATATTCCAAGCGAGACTTTTGATTTAATTTTTGCAGATCCTCCATATAATTTACAGTTAAAAAAAGATCTAATTAGACCTGATAGATCTAAAGTAAGTGCAGTTAATGATAAATGGGATCAATTTGAAAACTTTAAGAAATATGATGAGTTTACATATGCATGGTTATCGGAGTGTAAAAGAATTTTAAAAAAAGATGGAGCTATATGGGTTATAGGAAGCTATCACAATATATTTAGAGTAGGAACGGCAATTCAAAATTTAGGATTTTGGATATTAAATGATGTTATTTGGAATAAAAATAATCCAATGCCTAATTTTAGAGGAACACGGTTTACTAATGCTCATGAAACTTTGATTTGGGCATCAAAAAATGAAAAATCAAAATACACTTTTAACTATCAATCATTGAAATGTTTAAACGATGATCTTCAAATGAGATCCAACTGGAATTTGCCAATTTGTAATGGAACTGAAAGATTAAAAAAAAATGGAAAAAAGGTACATTCAACACAAAAACCAGAGGCACTATTACATAGAATTTTACTAGCCTCGTCAAATAAAGATGATTTGATTTTAGATCCATTTTTAGGATCAGGAACAACAGCGACCGTTGCGAAAAAATTAGGTAGAAATTATTTTGGTATAGAAAAAGAAAAAACCTATTTTAAAGCTGCAGAACAAAGATTAAAAAATACAAAACCTATTGAAGATAATTTCTTAGATACTTTGAAAAATAATAGATCAAAACCAAGAATACCTTTTGGTTCATTAGTAGAACTAGGTATAATTAAACCAGGTACAAATATTTTTGATAACAAAAAAAAAATTACTGCAAGAATTATGGCTGATGGCAGTATTAAGCATAATCAAGCTGAAGGATCCATTCATAAAGTTGCAGCAACTATTTTAGGTGCAGAAAGTTGTAATGGTTGGACTTATTGGCACTGTGATATTAACGGAAGAACCTATCCAATTGACTATTTAAGACAACGATTGATATCTAAGAATTAATTTTTATAAATTCTTCCTAAATAATTTGCTAAAAATTTCTTATTTTTCGTTAATATTTTTAAACTTATATTCCTAAAAAAAACTACTATCGGATTTGATAAGTGAAAAGCAAATTGATTTAATTTTGATCTATTGTTAATCATTTTAACTTTTAAAATTCTGTTATCATAAAAATCATTCTTATAATTTGTGATACAGTCATACAACTCAGAACCACTCTCGATTGATTGAGAGGCTCCTTGTGCAAATGAAGGTGGAAAAGCATAAAAGGCATCACCAACTAAGAAAATATTATTGCCTGGTTTAAAAAAACCTTTGCTTATAAATACTGGGAAACATTTGATATTATTAAGATTATCTAAAATGGTTGAGGAAATTTTATTTTGTAATTTGTCTTTAACACCTTTGATAAAAACTTCTTCCTTAAAAAGACCATAGTTATCAAGCTCTTTTGCTGTCAATTCATACTTTAAAACTCCAATAAAATTATATGCTTCATTGTCATTATTAACTGGATAAATCACATAATGAAAATTATGACCCATAAATAAGGAGATGTTTTTTTCATTTAAATTATTAAGATTATTTCTTAAGATATTACCTCTAATTGCAATGGAATTATTAAAAGCAGGTTTTATTCCATTATTAGAAATTAATGATTTACCTTTAGAAAAAACACCATCAGAAATAATTAGAAGATCACAAATTACTTTATTGTTTTCATTAAAAGTTAAACTTATTTGATCATTATTTTTTTCGATTTTTTTAATATCATAGTCATATTTTATTAGATTGTTGTCTAACCTATCTTTTAAAAATTCAATTAATTTAGATCTTTTTAGTGTTGTATACTTACAATTTTCAGAATTAAATTCTGAAATATTGAGATCGCATATTTTTTTTTGTTGCTTAAGTTCATAAAAATCAATTTTTTCAGGATTAAATTTATCTTTGTTTTCTAAAGTATTAAATCCAATTCTATTAAGAAGTTTGATGCTGTTTGTAGATAGCTGTATTCCATACCCCTCATCTAATTCAATAGAATTATTTTTTTCATAAATTGTTACCTGATAATTAGGATTTTCTTTAAATAAATTTCCAACAAATAAACCTGAAATACCTGCTCCTATGATTGCAATTTTTTTCATCTATGTTTTTCCAGATATGTAACAATTTTTTTTGTAAAAGTTGGCAAAGTGTAGTTTTTTAATTTTTTAGGATCAATCCAATAAGAAAATGATATAGGTTTAATCATCCTATCATTTTGAATTTTAATATTCATATTCATATTAGACATTTTAAAATTTAAATTTTTTTCAAAATTTTTGGGTTTAATTAATTCTTGCATTGGGAAAATATTGAAATTTTTCAAAAAATTAAAATTTTTATTTTTAACTAATAAATATTTATTATCTTTTTTATAAACCTTAAGCAAAAAATATTTTTCTTTGTTATCCTTTTTAAATTTAGTCAAAGCAAAATCCTTTTTTATAAATGATTTACATTTTTTTGAGATAGGACATTTTTCACAATAAGGGTTGATTGGCTTACATATTAATGCTCCCAATTCCATTAACGCTTGAGCATAGTCGCTAGCTCTTATGGAAGTTCCAAAAATTATTTTCTGTTTAACTAAATTATCTTTTTGAATTTGATTTTCATTCTTTAAGTACAAATATCTTTTCAAAACCCTTTCAATATTACCATCTAAAGGAATCATGGGTTTGTTGAATGCAATGGCTAAAATTGCACTCGCTGTATAATCTCCAATTCCAGGAAGTGACTTAAGATCTAAAAAATTATCAGGTAATTTTTGATTAAAATCTTTAATAACAATTTGTGCAGTTTTTTTTAAATTTTTGGCTCTTGAATAGTAACCAAGACCTTCCCAAAGCTTAATTAATTTTTGATTATCAAATTTTGCCAGACTTTCTAAATTTGGAATATTTTTAATAAATCTATTAAAATATGGGATCACTGTTGCAACTTGTGTCTGTTGCAACATAAATTCACTAACCAATGTATAATATTGCTTTTTTTTAGATGAAGTTTTTCTTCGCCAAGGCAATGTTCTTTTATGAATATCGTACCAATTAAGAATTTTATTTGTTATTATTAATTCTTTCATATGCAATTTAAAGATAATACTAAGCAGAGAAATAAAACCATTCAAGGCTTAAGATCATTTAAAGACACTTTGCCAAAGAATGTAAAAAAAATCATAAATAAAAAAGGACATATTTATTCTGAAACTTTAAATAACTGGAAATATATAGTTGGTGAGGATTTATTTAAAGTTTGTTATCCAAAAACATTTAAAAACTCAAATAAATTTGGAGTTAGTACTTTATTAATAATGGTTAAGAGAGGTCACGAGGTTGATATGGAGTATTCCAAAAAAGACATAATGGATAAAATGAATAGTTTTTTTGGTTATTCAGTGGTTGAAAAACTTAAATTCATAAGTTTTGATGATGAACAAAAAATTTTTATTAAAACTGATAACAAACAAGAAAATGTCGCAATTGATAAATACCAAGATAAAATTAATAATGTTAAGAATGATAAAATTAAAAAATCACTTATCGAATTAACCAAGGTCTTTAAAAAAAAATGAAAAAACTTTTAGCTTTTACACTGATATTTTTTAGCACTATCTCCATTATTAACGCTGAAGAAATAAAAAGAATATTTGTAGGTAACAAAGATGCTAAAATAACTATAATTGTATTTGAGTCTTTGACTTGTAGCCACTGTGCAAATTTTCATAAAGATGTATATCCCCTACTAAAGAAAGAATATCTTGATACTGGTCTGGCTAAAATTGAATTTAGACACTTTCCTTTAGATATAGCAGCTTTCAATGCCTCAAAAGTGTCTCAATGTAAAAATGATGGTGATTCGGGTATTTTAAATAGTTTATTTGCTAACCAGCAAAAATGGGTAAAAGGTAACTCGGTAGAAGAGGCTAATAAAAATCTTCAAAAATTTTTAACTAGTGAAGGTTTTGATCTAAATTTTGAAAAATGCATAAATAACAAAGAAATAGAAGATTTTGTTTTAAATGACCGAATTGATGGAGTTAAAAATTTTAAAGTAAATGCTACTCCTACGATAATAATTAATAATAAAAAATTTGAAAAATCTCTTAATTATAAAAATTTAAAAAAAGCTCTAGAAAAACTGATATAAGTTAATGCATGGAGTTTAAAAAAATCCAATTGAATGGATTTAAATCTTTTGCTGATAAAACCAATTTTCTAATTGAAGATGGTCTTACTGGAATAGTGGGTCCTAATGGATGTGGAAAATCCAATATTGTTGAGTCCTTAAGATGGGTTATGGGAGAAACGTCTGCAAAAAGTATGCGTGGCTCTGGAATGGAAGATGTAATATTTAATGGAACTTCAAACAAAGCTTCTAAAAATATTGCAGAAGTTTCTATTAATGTAGAAAATAAAAATAACGAGGGACCAGTTCAATACCGTGAACTTGATCAAATAAACATCAGAAGAAAAATAGAAAAAGACAAAGGTTCTAAGTTTTATATTAATGATAAGGAAGTAAGGGCAAGAGATACACAAATGTTTTTTGCAGATCTATCAACTGGAGCCCACTCTCCTTCAATGATTAGTCAGGGACGTATTGGTGCTCTAGTAACCGCAAAGCCTACTGACCGTAGAGCTATTTTAGAAGAGGCTGCTGGAATTTCTGGTTTACACGTTAGAAGACATGAGGCCGAACTAAGATTAGGAGCTGCAGAAAACAATCTCAAAAGAGCTGATGAGTTACGAAGACAACAAGAAAAACAATTAGTCAATCTCCAAAAACAAGCAGAGGAAGCCACAAAATATAAATTAATTTCTGAAGAAATAAAAAAAATTGAAGCAGGACTATATTATTTAAAATTATTAGATATTGATAAAGAAATAAAAATTGAAAATGAAATAAATAATGAAGCTGGAGGTGAAGTAGAAGGTTTTAATAACAAAATATCTGAACTTGAGAATTTAATTAAAACAGCAACAGATAAAGTGTCTCCACTACGGGAAAAAAATATTGAAAATTTATCTAGAATACAAAGGCTTAATCTTGAACTACAAAGTTTAGATGAAGAAAATACCAGAATTCAAGATGAGATAGAGTCTATTAATAAATCAATAAGAACTCTAGATGAAGATATCAACAGAGAAAGAGGAATTATAATAGATGCTAATTCAAACGAAAAAAGACTTAAAGAAGAAAAAGCCGATCTTATAGAGGTAGACTCTAAGTATTTTGAAACTGAAAAACTATCTAATGAAGATTTAGCAAATGCTAAAAAAGAACTTAAAAAAGAACAAGAAGCTGTAGATGAAGTTGTCAATAATATTGCGGAAAGCACTATCAACACAAGTTTAGGGCCAATTAAAAATGTTAAAAACTCCATAAATAGAGTGAAAGAATTAATTGATAGCAATGAAATTAATCAAGCTGTTACTTTGCTAGACAGATGCAATATGGAGCTTGATAATTTTTTAAATGATTTAAAAAATGAAAAAAGTAGACAAGAATTGTTAAATGTTAACGAGAAGTCACAAAATATAAAACAACTTCAAGAAAAATATGCTGATGCATATAGTAAAAATCAATCAATCAAAAACGAGTCCGTAAAACGTAATGAAAGAATTAAAACTATTGAAACTGAAATCGAAAGTTGGAAAAATTTATTATCAAATTCAGAAAAAATGGTAGCCGAATTAATTGAACGAAAGAATAAACTTTCAGCTCAATTAAAAGAATTAGATAATCAGCCCAAAGTTCAAGCTGAAAGAAAAGGTCAGATTTCTGAAAATTTAAGAATTTCTGATAAAGAAAAAATTGATAATGACTCAGTTATTGAAGAGACTGATAAGGAGATAGAAACTTTGAGAGCCCAATTAAATGAAATACAGGAACAATCTATTCAAATTAGAGAAAGAAAAGCAAGTTCAGGAGCAACTATAGAGGGTCTTCAAAAAAGAAAAAGTGATTTATTAGACAGAATAAATTCGGAGCTTGACTTAACTGAAGATAATATTTTAGAAAACTCTAACTTAAATGGTGCTGAAGAATTACCAAATGCTGTTGATCAAGAAGATGCTTTGGATAAAAAAAAGCAACAAAGAGAAAATTTAGGATCGGTTAATTTAAAAGCTGATGAAGAAACTAGTAAATATGAAAATGAAATTAAAAAAATGGAACAAGATCGTTCCGACCTAGTAACAGCAATAGTAAAATTAAAAGATAGCATTAACGAACTTAATCAAAAAGGAAGAGAAAGGTTAATCGAAGCTTTTGAAAAGGTTAATAGAAAATTTAATGAAGTTTACACAAAACTTTTCAATGGTGGAAATGCTAAATTAGAACTAATTGACTCAGATGACCCTCTGGAAGCAGGATTAGAAATGCTAGTAAGTCCTCCAGGTAAAAGACTTCAATCAATAACTTTACTTTCAGGTGGTGAACAAGCACTAACAGCTCTATCTTTAATTTTTGCGGTTTTTTTAACTAACCCATCTCCTATTTGTGTTCTAGATGAAGTTGACGCTCCTCTTGATGATGCAAACGTTACAAGATTTTGTAATTTGCTTGAGGAACTAATTAAAATTACTAATACAAAATTTATTATTGTAACTCACCACGCATTAACAATGTCTAAAATGAATAGACTTTATGGGGTAACCATGCCAGAAAAAGGTATTAGTCAGCTAGTAGCAGTTGATTTACAAAAAGCAGAGGGTATGGTTGCATAAACTATATAAATGTCAAAAGATCCGTTCAAAACTCGCTTAGAGATTGCAAAAAGTAAAATTTCAAAGAAAAATCTATACAATAAAAAAGATAATCCCTCAACGATTGGAACAGCCTTTAAATTAAGCACAGAATTAGTATCTGCTGTAGCTGTTGGGACAATTATAGGGTTTATTTTTGACAAGACCTTTGGTACTAAACCTTGGTTTATATTAATATTTTTTTTTGTGGGTGTGGTTGCTGGAATAACCAACGTAATTAGATCTGCAAAAAATATGCAAAAATAGATAAAATTTTATGGCATCAAATCCTATGACCCAATTCAATGTGCACAGAATTGGACCAGAAATTAAAATTGGCACATTTGATATTTCATTTACAAATGCAAGTTTATTTATGATTATTAGTTCAGTTGCAATTCTATTAATTTTTAATCTCGGATCAAAAAAAAACTCATTAATACCAAATAAAATTCAACTCCTTTCAGAGCTTAGTTATACTTTTGTCTCTAAAATGATAAGTGATACAGCTGGACTTAAAGCAAAACCATACTTTGCTTTTATATTTTCTCTTTTCATGTTTGTGCTTTTTTGCAATATGTTTGGAATGGTGCCCTACACTTTTACTGTTACTAGTCACATTATTGTTACGTTTATGTTAGCTGCTTTTATATTTATTGGAGTAACAATTATTGGATTTATGAAACATGGCTTTGGATATTTAAAATTATTTGTACCTAGTGGGGTTCCTGCAGTACTGCTTCCACTGATAGTAGTAATAGAAATAATTTCCTATTTAAGTAGACCAATTAGTTTATCAGTTAGATTATTTGCTAATATGATGGCTGGTCATACTATGATGAAAGTTTTCGGAGGCTTTGTGATTAGCCTTGGAATAGTTGGTGGATGGCTTCCACTGAGTTTTTCGGTTGCGTTAACAGGTTTGGAGATCTTAGTTGCTTTTCTTCAAGCATATGTTTTTGCAATCTTAACCTGCATCTATTTAAACGATGCATTAAATTTACACCATTAATTAACATAGGAGGATATAATGGAATTAG
>Ga0208407_1000681_pt1 | contig 15943 bp, 12 predicted proteins | sample ETNtaG_9_FD_185775 | JGI IMG/M metagenome (GOLD analysis project Ga0208407, IMG submission 185775) | Marine microbial and viral communities from oxygen minimum zone, Eastern Pacific Ocean - ETNP201406SV69 (SPAdes) (version 2) | ecosystem: Environmental > Aquatic > Marine > Oceanic ...
ATTAATAAATTATAATAAGGAGAAACATTTAATGAGTAAAATAATTGGAATTGATCTCGGTACTACAAATTCATGTGTTGCTGTTTTAGAAGGTGGAGAGCCATCCGTTATAACTAGCCCTGAAGGTGGACGTACTACTCCATCAGTTATTGCATTTACGAACAATGATGAAAGACTTGTAGGCCAGCCTGCAAAAAGACAAGCTGTTACAAACCCATTAAATACAATTTTTTCAATTAAAAGATTTATGGGAAGAAAATTTGGTGAGGTATCTACTGAAATAGAAGAAGTTCCCTATAAAATCGAGAAAGGTTCAAATGACAGTGTTGTTGTAAATATTGATGATAAAAAATATAATCCCCCGGAAATTAGTGCCATGGTTTTACAGAAATTAAAGCAAATGGCTGAAGAGCATCTTGGGTCAACTGTAACTGATGCAGTAATCACAGTTCCAGCATATTTTAATGACTCACAACGTCAAGCAACTAAGGATGCAGGTAAAATAGCAGGTTTAAATGTTAGAAGAATAATTAATGAGCCAACTGCAGCAGCTTTAGCCTATGGTCTTGAAAAGAAAAAAGATGAAAAAATTGCTGTATTCGATCTAGGTGGAGGAACATTTGACATTTCTATTCTAGAATTAGGAGATGGAGTCTTTGAAGTAAAATCTACCAATGGAGACACACATTTAGGTGGGGATGATTTTGATCAAAAAGTCCTTAATTGGATAGCAGATGAATTTAAATCAAGTGATGGAATTAATCTCAAAGAAGATCCAATGGCTCTTCAAAGATTAAGAGAAGCGGCAGAAGCTGCTAAAAAAGAGTTATCTAGTTCAAAGCAAACAGAAATTAATTTACCATTTATTACTGCGGATGCTTCAGGACCAAAGCATTTAAACCTAACGCTTACAAGGGCAAAATTTGAGGAACTTGTGTCAGGTTTAGTGCAAAGGACTATTGATCCTTGTAAAAAAGCATTAAGTGATGCCGGGTTAAATCCTGATGAAATTGATGAAGTGATTTTAGTAGGAGGATCTTCGAGGATACCTAAGATACAGGAAAAAGTGAAAGAAATATTTGGTAAAGAATCCAATAAAAGTGTAAATCCCGATGAAGTAGTTGCATTAGGAGCATCTATTCAAGGTGGAGTCCTTGCAGGCGATGTAGATGATGTGTTATTACTTGATGTTACACCTTTATCTTTAGGTATTGAAACTCTTGGATCTGTATCAACGAAATTAATTGAAAGAAATACAACTATACCAACAAAGAAGTCACAAATATTCAGCACAGCTGCTGATAATCAAACTACTGTTGAAATACATGTATTGCAGGGCGAGAGAGAAATGGCAGTTGATAATAAAACTATAGGAAGATTTCACCTCGATGGAATACCAGCATCTCCGCGTGGCGTACCTCAAATTGAAGTGACTTTTGATATTGATGCAAATGGGATACTAAATGTTGGAGCAAAAGATAAAGCAACTGGTAAAGAACAGAGTATTAGAATTGAGGCTTCAAGCGGACTTAGTGATTCTGAGGTAGATAAGATGGTAAATGAAGCAAAGCAACATGAAGAAGAAGATAAACAAAAGAGAGAACTTATTGATTTACATAATCAAGCTGAGCAATTAGTGTATCAAACAGAAAAAAACATTAAGGAATTTGATGAAAAGCTTGATGATGCAGATAAAAAAGATCTAAATGATTCACTAGAAAATTTGAAGAAAGCAAATTCAAGCACTAATAAAAGTGATATTCAAAAAGCTGTAGATTCATTAAATAGTGTTTGGAGTGGTTTAGCAAACAAACTATATGATGAGACCAAACCTCCAAGTGAAAATACTGATAATAATGTAAAAAAAGATAAAACAAAAAAAAGCGTGAAAGATGAAGGTGAAATTGAAGATGCAGACTTTGAAGTTGTTGATTGATTAATTACTATTAATTATAAATTACCCAAAAACAAAAAGAGCGTCATTATTGACGCTCTTTTTGTTTTTGGAACATGGTGCTTGTATATTCGTTAGCATAGTATAACCTATACAATATGAAAATTTTGAAAAGTCCACTTTCAATTATATCGATTTTTGTTATATCAATAATTTTTGTGTTATTAACTCCTGCTTTATGGGAAAAAACAATACATAATCAGTTGAATAAACAATTATCAAATAGAGGAGAATGGGAAGTAAAATTTCATAAGTTAAAAGGACATATGCTTTTCAATATTTCTATTGATTCTTTATATCTAAGCAATCCCAATAGTTCAAATGTTTCAATATCTAATGTAAATATGAAGCTTAATATTCTTAAGTCATTATTTTCATATCCAAGTATCAAGTATCTAAAGTTGACAGATCTTACAACAAATCTTTATAGATCATCAGAATCTAGAGATTTAAAAGCAGATCCATTTGAATTAAAATCTATTATCGATAAAAAAATGTCGATAGATCAATTATATATTGATGGAAAAATTTCAATACCTGAAATTGAAATTATTAATGATTTTGTTTTTAATTTTGATGGGAAATTTCATATCGATAATAATTCAATTGATTTAGATGTAAATAAACTATTTGTATCTTTAGATAGTACTCAATTTGATATGCAATTAATAAAGTCTAAAATCACATTATTACCAGCTAAAATTGTTTGTGAAGATTTAAATGGAAAAATTGATTCTTTAGGTATATCAGGACAATTTATTTATAGTTGGGCTGATAAAGAAGAAATGAAAATGAATCTATTCATTGATAAATACAGTATACCTAGATCATTTTTTGAAAGATTACCACTTCAACCAAAGTTTTCAGCATTAGAAACAGAAATACATATTCAATCTGATTTAAAAACATTTGAAGGTAATATTAAACTATCTAATGATTTAGGACTCAAAACTTCTGGAAATGTTTCACTGACTAACTTCGATAGTTTTATTTCTATTGATGAAATAAAATTAGAAGGAGATAATGCGAGTTTATCTATGAATGGCATTTACCAGAAAGATGGACAATTTAGTTCTTCAATAAAATTAACTGATTTTGATATTAATCAGTGGGTTACTGATGATATTCCTACAGATTTGAATGGTCAGTTAGATTTACAGGCCAGAATAAATGAAAGCAGAATTCAGGAAATAATAGTTACTATGGAGTTAACTGAAAATAAATTATATAAAGATAGAAAAATATCTGTTTTTGGTACAGCTGACTATGTTAATGATTATTTGAATATTGAAGAGCCGCTTGAATTATCTATTGGAGATAGTAAAATCATTATTACTGGAGCTAGTAATTTTAAAGATAAAATATACAATCTAGATTTTGATTTAGATAATGCAGATGTCTTTATTATAAATAATTTTTGGTCTGATAGTTTAGAAAGTGGAAAAGCGACAGGAAACCTTTCAGTATCAGGATCTTTTGATAAACCAAGTTTAACTGCAGAATTAGTATTAGATGATATAAAGTATAAGAATTTTAATTTAGAAAGTTTTGAGTTTTTCGGAAATTTAAACAGTAAGGTTGATTATACTATTGGTAATTGTCAATTAAGAATTGGAAGTGGCGTATGGAACGAAGAAAGGTTTGAAAGTGGAGTCGTGGATTTATCATATTCAAAAGAGGGCATAGAAATTCAGAGTGCAGAATTTAAAAACAACATGAACTTTTTTCAGCTATCAGGTTTTCTCTATAGTGATGGTAATGGTGTATTTGATCGTTTACAAATAGCAACAGATCAAAGATATATTATTAATACTAAACCCGTGGTTTTTACATTAGGAGAAGGAGTAGATCTTCTTCAACTAGATCTTGGAGAAAATGAATTGATTTTAAAACCTTTTGAATTTCATGTAAACGATGGGATTATTACTGGTCATTTATTTCTTACTGATGAGGTTGATGGCTTATTAAAAGTTTCTAATATTGAGACAGATATAATTGATTTTTTAATACCGGAGGATTTAATTATTGATGGAAAGGTTTTCGGTGAGTTTTATGCTTCAACAATTGATTATTCTTTGGACTATTCCATAGATATAGCGATAAAAGATGGTGAAATTGCATCACAAAAATTTGATGAATTGATTATTTCATCATTTTATTCTGATTCAACTTTACATATAGAAGATATAACGCTTATAAATGGTGATAAAACTGGAATTCAGATTTCGGGCGTTATTCCACAATATTATGAATTAGATAATCCAAAAGAAATTGATGCTAGTATTAATATGAAAGATATTGACATTTCTGTTTTTACACAGTTTGTTCCTAATTGGTTTAAACTAGAAGGATTAACTTCTGGAGATATACATTTAGGTGGATTTCCAAACAAGACAAAATTTGATTTTGATCTAAAATTTGAAAATGCAAAGTTTGAAAATCTTGATTTAGGTTCTGTAACTACTTATGGTCTATACGATTCTAAGAAGCTTTATTTTAATAAATTTTTAGCAACTAGAAACTTTGATCACTCAATATCGGGAATTGCTTATGTACCATTGGATTTGAACTATAATTCAGAAAATATTGGTCAATACTTTTTATCTGACTCTATGATAGTAAATGTATCTGGTAATTTTAATCATCTTGAATTTTTAAGTCATTATTTAACTGATGTTGATTCTATAAGGGGCAATCATAATATTTCATTAAAACTATATGGAACGCCTGATAAATTATATCGAGATGGAACTATATCAATAGATGATGCAACTGTTTACACTGTTTTATTGGATAACTCCATAAAAGGTATCAAAGGATCGGGTACACTATTAAAAAATATGCTTTCTATAGATAATTTATCAGGTGTTTTAAATAAAGATGATGAAAATAAAAGAGATAATTTATTAGTTAGTGGAAATCTTGATTTAAATAAATTCTTTGATCCTTATTATAACTTAAATATTAATGGAGATAATATTTATTTTAAAACATTATTAGGCGATATTGAAGGTATAGTAAATCTAGATCTTAATATATATGGTAGAGATACTATAACTATTGCAGGCCAGATTGAAGCGCTTGATGCAATAATGTATCAAGAGTTCGAGATAAGTGATATTCCATCATCTGAGTTAATACAAGACGAAACAATAATTAATTATAAATTAAACTTTCCTATATTGGGAGATTTTATCTTAAGGAATAGTCAAATTGATGCACAATTAGGTGGTGAGTTAAGCATATCAATGTTTGGAGATCAAAATGCTGACTATTCTGGTGAATTATTTGTTCGCGAGGGTAAGTTTTATTACTATGGAGATATATTTACTATTACGAGTGGTTATTTAGCATTTGATACAAAAGGGTTTAATCCATATCTTGATTTATCTGCCTTTACTAAAATACAAAATGAGAATATAATTATTAATCTAGTTGGTCCTTTAGATAATCCAAATTTAGGGTTGGAGTCATCCAGTGGGTTTACAGAAAGCGATATACTTGAATTATTGACTATCCGTAGTCGATTTGAAGATCAAGAGATAAGTTCTTCTGGTATAGGTAGCCAGGCTCAATCCATTTTTGTAGCATATTTAGAAAAAGAACTAGAAAGAAATTTTATGCAACTTAGTGGACTTGGGAAGCTCGGTATTATTGAAGATGTAAGTATATCAGGTGCATCATCATTAATAGATCCTTCGAGATCTCAAGAAGACTTGGTGATAAAGGCACAGGTGTCTAAAAATTTGTCATTAAATTATTCTTACAAACGGTCTTTCTCTTTTTCTAATGCGCCATATAACCAAGTGGGTGTTGAGTTAAAGGTTAATCCATATTTTTCACTAATTGGCAATGTTGATGAATTAGGAAATATGCATGTAAAATACCGTTTGCGCTATTCATATTAATTTTTAAAATATGATACAATGAAAATTTATCAATGGATAGGTATAAGCTTATTTAGTCTTAATATAATAATAGGCTCACCTGATGAATTAACACATATAGAGAGTGTTACATTTACAGGAAATCAAAATATTAAATCTAAATTTCTTCTTAATATAATAAATATTCAGAATAAAACTTTTTTTTCTGATCAATCATTTGACCGAAGGATAGTAAAACTAGACGCCATTAGTATAAAAAATTATTATCTGACAAATGGTTATTTAGATGTAGCTGTAATTGATTCATTCCATATTAATGAAAATTCTGCGAACATTTATTTTCGTATAGTTGAAGGAAAACAATATTCTTTAAAGTCTATTAATATCACTGGTAATTATTTACTTAAAGATGAAGAGATTTCTTCATTACTAAATCTTAGAATTAATAGACCTTTCAATCCCGTATCAATACAAATTAATAGAAATAGATTAGATGATAGATATTTTGAGCTTAGCAAGCTCTTTGCCAATATCTATATTGAACCATTGGTTTCTGATTCAGTAGATATAAATATTTTAATTAATGAAGGTCCAGATATTTTTATAGATAAAATATTTATTGAAGGAATGAATGAAAATCTAGATTCAACTTTAGTATATAGAGAGTTATTATTTTCTAAAAAAGAAAAATATATAAAGAGTAAAATAGATTATAGTCAAAGAAAGTTAATGGAAATTGGTATTTTTTCTATGGCTGCTATAACACCTATAAAAAATACTACTAATGATAGTACGGTAAATATTGTTATTGAATTAAGAGAAATGAATCGAAGAGAAATTTTATCATCTGGTGGATATTATCCAATAACTGTTAGCGAAGGTGTTGATCAGGTAATTGCTCTTGCTGGAGATATAGCATGGAAGGATAGAAGGGTGCTAAATTCAGTCTCTAGCTTCCAAATTAAATCTTCACTTGCTTTTCCTTTCGAATCTGGATATCAATATCCTCGATTTACTTTTGATATGCTTTTATCTAATCAATGGATTTTTGGTCTTAGGATTCCTTCTGAGCTAAAAGGATTTTTTCAATCATTTAGAAATTATAATCAAAATGAGGGTATTTATAGATATGGTTTTCAATTAGCTAATATTTTGCGTTTAGATGAGAGATCATATATCAGAGCAATTTTAAGATGGGAATTGTTTGATGATAATAAAAGAGATAATAAAAATGATATTGAGAATCGTTCATTTAGACTAGTTGCAAGGTTTGATAAATCAAATAATCCTATTTATCCATCTGAAGGATATGTGCTAAATACAGAGATTATTAGCGTTGGTGGGGCATTAGGAGGTAATAGGACATATCAAAAAATAGATGCTGGAATTCAAAATTATATTAAGATACAAAAAAAATCAGTTTTTGCTTCAAGAATAAAATATGGTATGATATTTAATTGGAAGGATAACTACAATTTTTATGAGTCATTATTATATGACAAGTTTTATTTAGGTGGAAGTTCAAGTTTGAGAGCATGGGATCCACTAAAATTTCTAACAGAAATAGATCCTGGGATTGATTTGGTTGGTGAAGCTGATGATAGAGTTATACCAAAGGGTATGCTTGCAAGACTATTAGTGAATATTGAAATCCGATTTCCTATTTATGGGCTTTTTGGCGGGGAATTATTTTTAGATGGAGGACAATTAACAGATAAAAGTAACATTTCTATTAATAATATTAAATGGGGAAAAGGGTTTGGACTCACTATTTCATCACCTTTTGGACCTATAAGAATTGATTATTCTAACCCATTGAATAATAAAAACTTAAATAATGGAAAACTAAATCTTGGTTTATTATATATTTTTTAGGAACATTTTTTATTATTATTAGTACTTCTTTCTTGATGATAGATATACTACCACATAAATTCGACAGTTTTTGAATAAAGGAAAAATTTAATAATGAATAAAATTTTAATAAATATTTTAATAATTCTAATTATTTCTAGTTGTGGAAATAATCAGACTGCCGATGAATTGTATAGTAATGCTGAAGTTGCTCGAAATGAAAAAAATATAAAAATAGCATTATCAAGTCTTGATTTATTATTAGAAAAATATCCCGATCATATTCTTGCAGCAAAAACTCAATATTTGATTGGTGATATTTATATGAATGATCTACGTGATTTTAATAATGCAATAAGCGCTTATAGTAGTGTAATAGATAAATTCTCCGGTTCTGAGCAAGAAGCACAAGCACAATTCATGATAGGTTATATTTATGCAAATATTTTAGGAGATAAATTAAAAGCAGAAGAAAATTATAAAAATTTCTTAACTAAATATCCCAATCATGAATTAGCTCCCTCTGTAAAATTTGAATTAGATTATTTGGGCAAAGATATTAATGAGATAGATGTGCTTAAGCATATTACATCTTAGTATCTAATAGAGTATATGTCGGATTTTAGCCTTTCAGAAATAAATGAACGAATTTCAAAAGAATCTATATTTATAGATAAGCTTCGAGATCAAATTAGTACAGTAGTTTTTGGGCAGTTAGATCTAATCAATAGATTGCTTATAGGAATTCTAGCAAATGGCCATATTCTGATTGAAGGTGTTCCAGGTCTAGCAAAAACTCTTTTAGTAAAAACTATTTCTCAGCTTATTGAAGCTAAATTTCAAAGAATACAATTTACACCCGATATGTTACCTGCTGATTTAATTGGAACTCTTATTTATAATCAAAAAACAGGTGCTTTTGAAACTAGAAAAGGTCCAATATTCTCAAATATTATTTTAGCAGATGAAATAAATCGTTCACCTGCAAAAGTCCAAAGTGCTTTATTAGAAAGTATGCAAGAAAGACAGGTTACGATAGGAGAAGATACATTTAAAATGGATAGCCCATTTCTTGTCCTCGCAACTCAAAATCCAATAGAACAAGAGGGAACTTATCCACTACCAGAAGCACAAGTTGATCGTTTTATGTTAAAATTGAAAGTCTCATATCCTACAATTGATGAAGAAAAATTAATTTTAAGGAAGATGGCAAAAACCACTATTGATGATTCTTTAAGCCCTGTTGCTAAGTCAGAGCAAATAATAAATGCTCAAAAAATAATTAATGATATTTATGTAGATGAAAAAGTTGAAGAGTATATTTTGAATCTAATTTTTGCAACAAGGGATCCCGAATCGTTTGGCTTGAATGATATTAAAGGTTTAATTGATCATGGCGCTTCTCCAAGAGCCACAATAAATATTGTATTGGCATCAAAAGCCCGAGCTTTTATGGAACATCGTGGTTATATAACTCCGGAAGATGTTAGATTTGTGGGCATGGATGTTTTAAGACATCGTGTTATTCTTACTTATGAAGCAGAAGCAGAAGAATTATCACCTGAAGATATCATTCAAAGACTCTTCGAGACAATAGAAGTTCCCTAAATTATTACTTTATAATGATCCCAACTGAGATCATAGAAAAAGTTCGTCGAATTGAGATAAAAACTAGAGGCCTAGTTAATGATCTTTTTGGTGGAGAGTATCATTCAGTTTTTAAAGGTAGAGGTATGTCATTCTCTGAAGTAAGAGAATATTTTCCTGGTGATGATATTAGATTAATTGATTGGAATGTTACTGCCAGATCAAATTTGCCTCATATAAAAATACTTGAAGAAGAAAGAGAGTTAACTGTATATCTAATTGTTGATATTAGTAAATCAGGAGATTTTGGGACAATAGATAAATATAAAAATGAAATTGCTACTGAGATTGCAGCTGTATTAGGATTTTCTGCAATAAAGAATAATGATAAAGTAGGTTTAATAATGTTTACTGACAAAATAGAGAAGTATGTCCCTCCAAAAAAAGGAAAGTCTCATGTTCTGCGGGTTGTAAGAGAATTACTTTATCATAGATCTGAAGGTCAAAAAACGTCTGTTCATAATGCCATAGATTTTTTATTAAAAGTTGCTAAAAGAAGAAGCGTAGTTTTTCTTATTTCAGACTACATAGATAATGATTATTGGAAATCACTCAAGGTTGCAAATCAAAAGCACGATCTGATTGGAATTAAAGTTTCTGACACTGCTGAGTCTACGATTCCTAACTTTGGTCTATTAAAAATTCACGATCCTGAGTCTAATAAAGAATTCTGGATTGATACTAGTTCAGAATATGATAGACTAAATTTCAGTAAAGATCAAAAAGAATCATCTGATAATTTTAAAAAACAATGTGATAAAATCAATTTTGATCTAATCCAAATAAATACAAATGAAGACTATGTTGATCCTTTAATGAACTTTTTTAAACGGAGGGAAAAGAGGACTTAGTATAAGATGCTAATATATAGAATATTGCTTATTGTTTCTTTAATTATTTTAAGTAATTCTTGTAATAATAGTCAGCTTCCACAAGGCTCATTTCAATTATTTGTTACTACAGATACAACAAGAGCCTCAATAGGTGACCTTATTTCTTATAAGATTTCTACTCAAAATCTTGGAAGTAAATATTTTAAGATTGAAAATCCTCAATTTATTGAACCATTAGAATTGCGTAGCTCAACTTTATTATATGATAAAAAAGATAAAGCAACAGGGGCACAATTTATTTTTTCTGTTTGGGATACAGGAACGGTATCTATTCCTCCTATTACTGTTAATTTATTTAATTCCGATAGCCTTTTTGATTATGCTATGCAAACTGATTCAATATCTATTGAAGTTGTATCAATTAATAATATTACTGGTAATCAAGCAATGAAACCTATTAAGGGTCCTATTCCTATTAAAAATATATTTCCAATCAGAATGATTATTCTGATAATATTATCTATAATTATTTTGTTTGGATTATATTTTATTTATGGAAAGAGAATTGCAAATGTATACGATGAGGAGAAAGTTAAAACTAATATAGACCCTGCTGATGTGATTGCACTTAATAAATTAGAATCTTTAAGTATTGAGACGCATGATAAAACAGAAAAAATAAAAGAATTTTATATAAAGATATCGCATATTTTAAGAGAGTATATTGAAAATAGTGTATATATAAAATCTTTAGAAATGACTACTGAGGAAATTGGTAAAAATAGAGTTTTTATCCCATTTAACAATGAAGATATTGATAATCTGTTAGATATTTTGAATCGTGCTGATCTCAGTAAATATGCAAAGTCTAATCCTAAAAAAGATATGTGTAATTATGATTTAAAAGCAGGAAAGAATTTTATTATCAATACTACTTCATCATGGAAAGTATTAAAAAAATAATTATTATAAATATCTAAAATTTGAGATAGAATAAGAATAAGTTAAATTCAAAATGAAATAAGGAATATAATGGCAACGACAAGCGATATTAAAAATGGTGTTGTTTTACTTGAAAATGGTAAAAGAATGAAAGTTTTGGAATTTTTACATGTAAAACCTGGTAAAGGTAACGCATTTGTACGGACTAAACTGCGTGATTTACAATCTGGAAAAATTATTGAAAAAAGATTTAACGCTGGTGCAAAAATTTTATTGATTAGAATCGATGCAAAAGAAATGCAGTATCTTTATAATGATGGTGATAATCATGTTTTTATGGATAATCAGACTTATGATCAGATAAATATATTTAATGATGTAATTGGTGATAAAATAAACTTTATAAAGGCTGGGCAAAATGTTGATATTTTATTTGATAACGAGTTAATAATTGATATTAGACTGCCATCACATGTGCATTTAGAAGTTGTTGGCACAGAACCAGGAGAAAAAGGTAATACAGCGACGGGTGCTACAAAGCCAGCTACTCTAGAAACAAATTATACCGTGAACGTTCCTCTATTTATAGATAATGGTGATATATTAAAAGTTGATACGAGGAGTGGAGAATATATTGAAAGATCTAAATCTTAGTGTTATACTATTATTTGAACTATGTGGAAAAATAGATTAAAAGAATTATTGTATATACTAGAGAATAGTAATGTCAATGAAATTGATGTTACATTCTTTGGTATTCGTTATAGAGTAGTAAAAGAACCAAGTGTTAATAATGAATCAATTCAAACTACAGAAAATAAAGGACAGTTTGCTACAAAAGAAACTGTAGAATTAGAGAAAAATATTGATCAAACAGATGATAAATCTCAAGAGATTGATGGCCTTGAGGTCCTATCCCCAATGCCCGGAACATTTTATAAATCATCTTCACCAGATGATGCTCCATTTGTAAATGAGGGAGATCCTGTTAATAAGGGTGATACTTTATGTATTATAGAAGCAATGAAAATTATGAATGAAATTGAAGCTGAAGAAAATGGTGTTATCCAAAAAGTTCTAGTAGAAGATGGTCATGCTGTTGAATTCAACCAGCCATTATTTTTAATTAATCCTAATTAATTAATTATGTATAAAAAGATTTTGATAGCTAATCGGGGCGAAATTGCTCTCCGTATAATTAGAGCTTGCCATGAGCTTGGAATTAAAACGGTTGCAGTATATTCGACAGCAGATGAATTTTCCCTACATGTAAAATTTTCTGATGAAGCGGTTTGTATTGGTCCACCTCCAAGCAATGAAAGTTACTTAAATATTCCACGAATTATTGCAGCTGCGGAAATAACCCATGCTGATGCAATACACCCGGGATATGGTTTCCTTGCAGAAAATGCTGAATTTTCAAATATTTGTGAAGATAACGGTTTTTCTTTTATTGGCCCAAACGCAAAAATTATCAATTCAATGGGAAATAAGTCAGAAGCAAGAAATACTATGAAAAGTTCTGGTGTGCCAGTTATTCCTGGAAGTGATGGAGTTCTTAAAAATGTATCAGAAGCTACAAAATTTGCCGAAAAAGTTAAATATCCAGTTATGGTTAAAGCTTCAGCTGGAGGTGGAGGTCGTGGCATGAGGCTTGTTAAATCAGAAAAAGAATTAGAAGCAGCCTTTAATTCTGCTAAGGCAGAATCAAAGAGCGCATTTAACAATGATGATTTATATTTAGAAAAGTTTATTGAAAATCCTCGACATATTGAAGTTCAAATATTAGCTGATTGCAATGGTAATACTATTCATCTTGGCGAGAGGGAATGCACAATTCAGAGACGACACCAAAAGTTGATTGAGGAGAGCCCTTCTATTGTTATTAATGATAAACTTAGGAACAAATTAGGTGAGGCTGCTATTAATGCTGCTAAAGCAGTTAATTACGTAGGTGTTGGGACAGTTGAGTTCCTTGTAGATAAAAATTTAGATTATTATTTTATGGAAATGAATACTAGAATTCAAGTTGAACACCCTGTAACAGAAATGGTGACAGGAGTTGATCTAATAAAGCAACAAATAAGAATGCATGCAGGAAAAACATTTCCAAAATTCTTAGAAAAATTTCAATTAAGAGGACACTCAATAGAATGTCGCATTAACGCTGAAGACCCAGCGAATGATTTTATCCCATCTCCAATGAAGATAACAAGTTTCCATATGCCTGGAGGGAAAGGTGTTAGAATAGATAGTCACGCATATGCCGGATATCAAATTCCTACAAATTATGATTCTATGATTGGTAAATTAATTGTTTTTTCAAGTTCAAGAGAAAGAGCAATTAATCGTATGTCAAGAGCTCTTGAGGAATGCATTATTGAGGGGCCTAAAACAACTATACCCTTTCATCAAGCAATAATGAATGATGAATTATTTAAAAAAGGGGAATTTGATACAGGGTTTTTAGATAATTTTAAATTTTCAGATAAGGGAAATTAATTATGAATGTTCCAGAAAACTTTTTATTTACTGATGATCATGAATGGGTAGATATTAATGGTGATATAGCAACTATCGGAATAACAGATTTTGCTCAAGGTGAACTTGGTGATATTGTTTTTATAGAATTTCCTGATTTAAATACAGAATTCAATAAAGGCCAATCAATAGGAACAATAGAAGCTGTCAAAACCGTTGCTGATATTTATATGCCTCTATCTGGTAAAATAGTAGCCTTAAATGATGAGCTTAATGATAATCCTAGCTTGGTAAATAATGACCCTTTTAAAGATGGATGGATGATTAAGGTGGAAATAATGCATTTAGATGAAGTTTCTGAACTTATGAATAAAGAAAAATATAATAATTTTACTTCTTAATATTTGATGAAAAAAACTATTTTCAATTACTTGCTTTCAGTTAAAGAAGAAAAAGGCGCCGGATATATAGTACTCATTGATCCAGATAGAAATAGCGAAAAGAATTTAGAAGAAAAAATTTCTAAAATAAATGAATGTGATGTAGATGCCATTTTTATAGGCGGCAGTTTAATTCTTGATAATAATTGTGAAAAAAGAGTTAAGATGATTAAATCATTAACGAAATTACCTATAATCTTTTTTCCAGGAGGCGTAAGTCAGTTAAATAAATATTATGATGCGATGTTATTTATGTCGATCTTATCAGGACGAAACCCTCATTATCTTATAGGTGAGCAAGTTATTGCTGCCCCTATAGTAAAAGATTTAGGTATTGAAACGATTCCAACTGGTTATTTAATTATCGATGGTGGAAGCAATTCATCTGTACAGTTTATGAGTGGTTCAAATCCTATTCCTACTGAAAAGCCAGATATTCTTGTTGCGCATTCATTAGCAGCACAATATTTGGGAAAAAAAATAATATATTTAGAATCTGGTAGTGGTGCAAAGAACCCTATTCCTAATCATTTGATAGAAGCAGTAAAAAGATATATTGATATTCCCATAATTGTAGGTGGTGGTATTAGAACACCTGAATCTGCATATGAGAAAGTCCAAGCCGGTGCTAGTTTTGTTGTTACTGGAAGTATTATTGAAGAAAATGATACAAATTTGATTAATGAGTTTTCAGATGCTATTCATAGGAGTTAATAATGAGTAATAAGTTAGACCCAAAACAAATAATTATGTCAAATAATGAAGTAACTAAGGCTATGTTAAGCAATTGTATTGATGATATTATAATTGCATCAGAAATATTAATCAATGCGATAAAGAATGGAAATAAAGTACTGTGGTGTGGTAATGGTGGTAGTGCTGCGGATTCACAACATATGTCTACAGAATTAATGGGAGGATTAAGAGATCATGATCGTCCTCCAATACCATCAATAGCATTAACAACAGATTCATCTTTTTTAACTGCATGGTCAAATGATACAGATTTCAATACAATATTCTCTCGACAAATTGAAGCTATTGGGAATAGGGGAGATGTGCTAATTGCTATCTCAACCAGCGGAAATTCTAATAATGTTGTTGAAGCAGTTAATATGGCAGAGAGAATGAATATGAGTACAATTATTTTGACAGGAAAAAGCGGTGGTAAGTTAAATGGTAGAAAAGATATTGTGATTAAGATACCCAGTGATGATACCCAACGAATCCAAGAAGGTCACTTGCTAACAGAACATATTTTATGTGAAATGGTAGAGTCCTCCTTATAAATAATATTAATTGTTGATTTGCATACTTATCTAGAAGATTATCTTACAATGTTGCGTATCGAGAAAAATCTTTCAACTAATTCAATTGTATCTTATAAAGCAGATTTAAATCGTTATATAAATTTTCTTTTTAATATAGAATCAATTAAAAATCTTAATTCTATACGTCAGATTCATATACGAAATTTTATTCGTTATTTAAATGACCAAAATTTATCATCTTCAAGTATTAATCGATCATTTTCTTCAATCCGTTCTTATCATAAATTTTTATCCGGTGAAGAAAAAATGTCACATAATCCAACTCAGTTACTTGAGCCACCGAAACAATCAAAAAAATTACCCAAGGTATTGTCTGTTCAGGAAATAAATGAAATAATTAATTCTGTTAATCTTGAAAGCCCTATGGGTTATAGAGATATTGCTATTCTAGAAACCTTATATTCAGCAGGATTAAGAGTATCAGAATTATGCGCATTAGAGATGAACAATATATTATCTGATTCTTCAATGTTAAGAGTCTTGGGTAAGGGTAATAAAGAAAGATTTGTTCCTCTAGGAAGTAAAGTGATAAAATTAATAGATGATTATTGTAAACATGATCGATCTAAACTTG
>Ga0208407_1000684_pt1 | contig 15918 bp, 15 predicted proteins | sample ETNtaG_9_FD_185775 | JGI IMG/M metagenome (GOLD analysis project Ga0208407, IMG submission 185775) | Marine microbial and viral communities from oxygen minimum zone, Eastern Pacific Ocean - ETNP201406SV69 (SPAdes) (version 2) | ecosystem: Environmental > Aquatic > Marine > Oceanic ...
TAAAACACCCTTTATTTTACAAGACTATTCTGGTATATTGATAAAAATAAATAAGGAGAGAAATATGAAATTAGACATTAAGAGTTTTTTAATTGGAATATTAACAACGGTGAATTTGTTTTTATTAATGGGATTCGAAGACCACAAAGAAGAAAATAAAAATGGTAGATACCAAGTAATTATCGACAGTAAAGGGGATCAATATTGGTATGATACTCGCTATGGAGATAAAATTGCAATTGGATCAAAATCTTATGGATACATCTTACTTAAAGAAAAAGGTGGTATGAAAGAAAGATTTGAGAAAGAATTTCAATTAGTTGAAGCCTTGAAAAAAATAGATTAAAATTTGATTCATTTCGTGTCGGGGGTACTCACCTCGTTAATAAAGTCTTCCATCAGATTTTGGAATATTGCTCCCGACTTCTCATTTAGATGAATATGATCACACAACAACTTTAATCTATATTTCTCTCCAGTACGATTCCAACTCCATCCAAATACATAATGTAAGATAACAGCTCTTAGCCCTCTTAATCTTCTCCATTCCGTCGTGGTATATGGCACGCTATCATTGGAATCAATTAAGTCTTCAAAATGCTTAAATAAATCGATAAGTGTTAGGTTATATTTTTCAGATAATGATCTAATAATATCATTATGCTCCTTTACTACTGTTATGATTTCAGCATCAGATTGCTCTCCCAACCATGGAAGTGTGCTAATTGCAATCTTAGCATGTGTTCGACCTTTAACTGTCGTAATAAATCGTTCTAATTCTGATGCATACCAATCAATATGAGGTAATCGTGGCAACCCTTTTGTTTCAACGTAATAGTCCTGAATATGTTTAATATTTTGACTACCGATCGCATCATTGGTCCCAATTAAAATAGTAATATAGTCAGGATTGTGCTTAATAATGCTGTCTACCCTCTCATTTAAGTTCCATGTCAAATCAGCATTAATTCCTGCATTAATATATAGTTTTGAATCATCTTTCTTGCGTAATGTACTTACCCAGTCATATCCAATATGTCCATGCGTAATACTATCACCACAGCACACTACCACCGGCTTAGAATTATTAGAAGGAACTTCAAATGTAGATGCAGCCATATTTGGTAATTGCCAAGACTTTCTAATAAGTGGAAGCTTATAGATATTCATAATAATAGCATTTCTGAAACGATATGCTATAATAAGAATGAGTAATATTGCTATCGGTACATAAAGCATTCTAAAATGCAAATTGGAAATTTACTCCAAGAGCATTGGTGCCATCATCAGAACGTACATTCGGTGCAACACTCAATCCTTTGGTAGGAGAAAATTCTACTGCAACTAATGTATAATTAGCATCTTTATTCCCAGATACCATATCATGCTTCATAACTAAAGTGTTTTTAGGGTTAAAAGCATAGTTTATATAAAAAGACGAAAGATTGTCATTGTAATTGCCATCTAGCAATCCAGAATCTTCTAGTTGATTCCATTCTGCTCCAATACGCAAATTGTTCTTTGCATATCCACCGAAAACTCCAAATACTTTCTTGTTATGCTCTCCCGTAGGCTGTTCTGGAATTCCAACTTCACCTTCTCGTTCATAAGGTTCATGAGAAAAAACTGCACCCACATTGAATCCATCAGACTTGGATAGTTTTGAATTCCCATAAATCAATTGTAAAGATAATTTTTTGTGTGAATCGTCCTCTGATTTTTTATAACCCGTACCATTTGTCATTAATATGCTACCATGCAATTTATCCTTTGAATGGTAATATCCTATTCCCATATCAGCAGAACTAGAGTATTTAAAACGATCCATTACAGTTTTACCAAGATAGCGTTTTCCCCAGTTCATTTCTTGAATTTTAAACATATTCATGCCTTGCAATCCGATAACAACGGTTCCATTTAATGTTTTCCAATCTGCTTTGGCATTTTTAAGATAAATATTTTGAGGAGAACTTTCTGAATCAACATCTGTTTGAATTTTGACTGAAAGTTCTTCAGAAATTGCTTTAGAGAAGGTTAAATAAACTCGTTTTAAGCTAAAAGATTCTGCTTCTTCTTTATCTGTATAGGCAAATACAACTTTTCCATTAATATCCTGAGCAATTAATGGCGAGAAGATAATGAAGAGCGCGATATACCATTTTTTAATTAATAACATCATATTTAGATTTATTCAACAATAGCTAATAATTCCATTTCAAAAATAAGAGTTGAAGAAGGTGGAACAACATATTCTCCTAACTTTGAACCTTTAATTCCTTGTTCTCCATAAGCCAAGTTGTAAGGTATATAAACTTCCCATCTTGATCCGACAGGCATCATAAGCAATGCTTCTTGAAAGCCAGGGACAAAACGTGATACTTCCAGTGTAAGTGGTTGGCCTTTATCGTAACTACTATCAAACTTGTGGCCATCTATGAGGTATGCATGATAATGTACAGTCACTCTGTCATCATAGTCTGGAACCTTACCAGATCCCTCTTCAACAATTTTATATTGTAATCCACTACGTTGACGAACACGTACTCCTTCTTTTGCTTTGTTATCTTCTAAAAATTCTTGTCCTGCCATTTTATTTTTTCTAGATAATTCTCTTGCATTTTCTGACGATAATTGCATTGCATCTCTTTCTATTTGAGAATTTCTAACATTAAACTCTCGTAATATTTGTTGTCTGTCCGCATTATCTAATCTTGGCTCATTTTGATTCCAATAATCGTCTAATCCTTGCTTCAAAAGATCTCTATTAAATTCTGCATCAGGTAAATTTTTTCCAATGTTTACACCGATAGTATAGCTTAATGAATCTTCAAAAGTTACTATCAGAGACTCTTCATTCTTTCCTGTATTGGATGTGTCTTGATTACAATTAGTAATCAGCAATAAACTGAATATTATAACTGCTATTTTTATTGTATCATTCATTGGCTTATTCTACTTATTATCAATATTTATAGTAAAGAAAAAAATTAACGACCATCCTTATAACCCGTATACTCATCCATCATATTATTTACGCCATATATATTTCCAAATTTGATTAATAGAGAACTTGGAAGTAATGCTCTTAATAATACAGATTGATTCATAATCCAAGGAACCTTAGGTGAATGAAATCCCCAGCCAATTGCTTTATTTACAATAACTTTTGCAACCGCATCATGCGATTTAACACCTGGTGCAAATATAGAACCTAAAAGATTTAACTTTGTTCCTTCAAATAGTCCTTTTTTTAAGAAATTAGGATGAACAGAAGAGAACTTGACTCCTTTTTTACCCATCTTAATTGCTTCCATTCTTAACGACTCTGTTAAGCCCATAACCGCCCATTTTGTGGCAGCATATATCGCTAACTTAGGAGCACCAATTAATGAAGATGCTGATGAAATATTAACAATATGTCCTTTATTCTTTTCTAGCATTGCAGGCATAAAGGCGCGAATAGTATAAATCATAGAAGTAAAATTCACATTAATCATATTTTCTAATTCTGCATCTGAACGATCTAACATATATCCTGTGTATACCGTTCCAGCATTATTGATTAATATATCAATGTCTCCAATTTCTTTTTTGATAACTTCTGCATTGTGATAGACCTGTTCTTTGTTGGTGACATCACATACTTGAGAAAACACGTCATGACCATCATTTTTTAAAGATTGAACAGCAGTATTTAAATCATCAGGTTGAAAATCCCATAGAACAACTTTTGCTTCTTTTTTGAGTAGTCGCTTAACGGTGGCAAGTCCAATACCTTTGGCAGCACCGGTTACTAATACAATTTTATTTTTGAGATTCATATCTACAATAATATCATCAATAGTTTCTATTGCTGCAACATATCATTTTAAAGTGCGCTATACCACTGAATTCCATAGGCAAGCGAAACACTAATCATAAGTCCTAACATTAATCTAAGGAAATCTTTATACAGCATTGGGAAAATTGCCTTTTTGTGCCTACTCGTATATGTTAATTCTCCATAACCAAGAGACATCCAAATACCAAGCTCTCTACCTGCTAACATTCCCATAAAAACAAATGTAGTACTCATCGGTATATTGTTTACTTCTTTGAAATAGTATAAAACAAAACAATATACTAAATCAATAAGAGTAGCTGATCGAACATATCGTGTGTTGGTTTTAGATAAGACAATTTCTTGTATCCTACCTCCACGTTCATAGAACATAAATGCCAACCCTAAAAGCATTACAGTAATGACAAAAAATTGGAATGTAGTAGATTGAACAGAGCTATATCTGGGCAAAAATATCATGATATTTGCCAAATCATGCTTTAACCATGTTGCCCACAACCAACCTGTAGTTAGCCATTGACCTACTCTCCAATATTCATTGTATTTATTTTTACCTTTCTCTCCTTCATTTAAAAAGTACTTACTAATTAAATACCAGGATCCCCAAGCAAAAACAAACGATACTGCATATCCTGCGAAACTTTTTAACAACATTTTTTCCATCACAACAGATGTTGCAAAAACTGATAACACTAAGAACGTAGTAGATACAGGAATTTTTAATCGTGTTAGTGCGACAAGCACTAATGGGGCAATTGCATGATACCATTGTATTGTGATTTCTGGAAACTTATCTAATCTTCCAAACGCTGGATCATCGATATTGAAACCTTGAATCATGGTAATGACAAAGATGGTACCCATATAGGCAAACATCCAATACCATTTCACGTCTCTATTCGATGAAATATATGTACCAAGAGTTTGAATACTGTCGTTTGCTGTAACAGCATAGACAGCGAATAAAAATCCTAGCAAAGACCAAAGTGTAAGAAAATCCATTTTTTTCCTTTGTAAATAGGTTTACTTATTTATCATCTTTATTTGCATAAATGCTGCTCCGGAGGAGAGACTCGAACTCCCGACCTGGTGATTAACAGTCACTCGCTCTACCAACTGAGCTACTCCGGAATATGTGTATGAATTTTTGATAATATTATTGAAAAAACAAGTAAATATTATACTTCAAGTTCGATAGTTAAATCTTTTGATAAATTGAATTGTCCATGACTGTATACATCCTTTGATATAATCACCTTATCAAACTTTGATGTTGATCCAAGATTGGCATGTGTAGACTTTAATCCACCAAGATACCAACGTTTATCGCTAATGTACATTAAGTCGCCTGGATTTCCTTTAATTTCATCCATATACTTTTGCGGTAAACATATCTTATTGTTTTCATCTTCAGATACAACAATTTCGCTTCCAGGAACTGTAATGGTAATTCCGGCATTCGGATTTACATCAGAACCTTTAAAATACTCTGCACCATCTTTAATGGTCCACAGTGTTAATCCTTTGATGTTATCATAGTTTTTTGGTGGCTTTGTTAACAAGGTTACAATCACTCCAATAGAAATACATGCTAGTAGATTATATAAGGCTCTTATATAAGAATATGGTCTTTCTGGTACGAACTCAATTCCATGCGCTAATGGGCTAATTAATTCAAAAGGATACCATAATCCTAAGATGATAAACATAGATCCTATTACAAAACTTAATACCGCTGCTTGCGCAGAAAAGCGTTGCCAAAATATACCTAAAAATATAATAGTTACCATCGGTGGAGTGACTACGCTATGAAATGCTCCATGTGCTTCATAAATGGTACCATATTGCGCAAATAAAAATGCTGCGCCAATTCCTACCACTGTTACCATTGCAGAGGTTAACATAGACACTCTTAAGCGAGTTTTTTCTGATGGATTTTTTGCTCGAGGTGTATAAATATCATTTACAACCACCGCAGCAGATGCATTGATTTGAGAATCTAGACTAGACATTAATGCTGCGACTACCGCTGCAACTAAAAATGCAAAGACTGCTTCTGATGATGCTACAATTCCAGCAACAACTGTAAAAATGCTATTCGGATTAGTAGTCTCTGCAATGATTTCAGGTGAAGTATTGGTAATAGCTCTTGCTACCCAACCTGCATTGGATACAGCAATCGTACCAATTGGTAAGAATACTAATACGTTCATCATCGTTGCTCGGCGAGCATGTGCCACAGAACGTGATGATAAAAATCGCATAATCACTGCTTGATTCATAAAAGCAAATCCTATTGATCCTACTATTCCATCTTGCCAGAACACTCCGACAAAATTAAAGTCTGGTGGAGAATTAAAATCAGCTAATGGTAATTTGTTTGTTGTAGATAATGCATTCCAAAATATATCAAACCCTCCTAGATATGCAATACCAAGACCAAAGATCAATAGCCCTGCAAATAGAAGCACCACTCCTTGCAAAAAATCAGTAAAGATAATTGCTGTCTGACCTCCTAGAGACACATAAATCCCGGCAATCAATGCAATGGTGACAATAATTGTTTCAATGTCCCATCCTAAGATAGGTTGTAACAACGATCCTAGTGCTAATAAACCAATACCGATGTATCCTATTAAATATAGAATCATTGTAAATGTTGATAAATTTCTTACTGTTGAATTAAAGCGTCTTTCAAAGTACTCTGGAATAGAGTTTACTTTCATATAATAAATAATTGGAATCCAACCAAAGAGTAGTAATGGCATAAAAAACCAATCATTCATATAAGTCATCGTTGAAGAAAAACCATATTCAAATCCTTTTGATGCATATTTTGCAAAACTATGTGATCCTACCCCAGTAGCCAACATAGACATCCCAATCAGCCACCATGAAAATCGCCTACCACCAAAGAAAAAGTCTTCTGTAGATTGATTATTTCGTGCAAAAAATAAGCCTGCGCCTAATACAAAAGATACATAGAAAATTAAAATACCCCAGAATAATGAACTTGTAGCAATTTCAGGAGTCATCGCACATACCTACTTAAAATTAATGCTGTTGAACAATACATAACGATTATAACCAAATAAAGTTGTGGTGTATTATTTAGTGCAGCAATTGTCATTAATAGATGAATAGATGATACATAAATAAATCCCCACACCAATACGGCAATCCATGTTTTATATTCAGCCCAGAACTCCTCTTGTCCATAGGCTTTAAAGATTGTAAAAAGACCTCCACCGAAAATCAATATTCCGATACTATATTGATAAATAAATGGAAGCCATGAGTGTGAAAATAAATCCATTACCCTAATTCCTCAAATGATGGTTTTAATAAGTCATAAGTGTCATGTAATCCTTGAGCAACCACTTTTGTAGATCCTACTACAGGCATAAAACTTGTATCGGAAGACCATCGTGGTACAATATGAAAATGCAAGTGGCTTTCAATAGATGCTCCTGAACCTTCACCAATATTGGCTCCAAAATTAAATCCTTCGCAGTGTAAGTGTGTTCGTAAAATTGCCATTGTTTTTTTTGTTATCTGCATCACTTCTGATAATGTTTCATCTTCTAAGTCTTCTATTGCATTTTTTTCTTCATATGGAACTACCATAAGATGCCCATTATTATATGGATAATAATTCATAATTACATAACATGTTTTTCCGCGATAAAGAATAAAATTTTCTCTATCTTCATTCTCATTTGGTTTATCAGAAAAGATTTTTTGTGATTCATCTTTATTCTTTATGTATTCCATTTTCCAAGGAGCCCATAAATGTTTCTTATGCGACATATTCATCGTCCCGTTCAATATTATCGATTAATTCTCTCAATACTGGCTTAATATATACGTTATCAAGATTTAATTTACTAAAACATTTTGCTAGAACATGTAAACGTTGCTCTAAAGGCTTATGTTTATTGATAACGACCACATTGTCAGTAAATAATAGACAAGCATCTCCATTGAAATCACCTTTATCATGAATAATTTTAATGTCACATTTATGACTTAATTCAATAAAGTCATCCAGAAGCTGTTGGTTTTTCTTATTTTTCTTATTATGCGTCACACTTAATTCCTGTAATTGCACTACTACTTCTAATCTTTTCACCTAATCCATCAACCATCTTGATATTGTATTTTTTCATTACGGCAGTCTCAGGAATTTCTTCCAAACTTCTATCTCCGCCATTTGCAAAGATATCAGGTTTGATATGTTCCAAACTTTTACAAACACTCTTATCTTTATCAATACTCAAAAATACTTCATCTACACAGCGCAACGAACCAACAATCTCTAGTCGATCTGCTTCTGGCATAAAGGATTTCCCTTTTTTTAATTCTGCTTGATAGTCGCTATTAACAATAACCACTAATTTATCACCAAGACTTTTGGCAATCTTTAAATATTCTAAATGTCCAACATGAATAGGATCAAAATATCCGCTCACTGCTACAACTGTCATTACTTAATCCCCTTTTGGTAATTCCATGAAGGTAATTCAAGCTCCCAATTGGCTCGACAAGATAAAGAGTCGGGATAGACATAAAATTTTTCCGAGTATGTTTGATCTATAAAAGAACCCATATTTAATTGATTATCATTATTTCTATCTTCATATATCAACAATTGGTACTTACCTCCAATAATATCATTAATGACATAAGATCCATCTAAATTAACAGGAGTAATATAAGTATGTGAATCGTTTTGTAATAACATCTTTATAGGATGAAGAAATTTTCCTAACACTGTACCCGATAAATCAGCAGTTTTCACTTCTTCATTATCATTCTCAACTATTACATCTAAACTATCTATTTCTGGTTCTTCTGTATTAGAAACTTTATTCATGAGAAAATTGACGTTCTTTAGCGAAGCGTTTTTTGTAGAGATAGACTTTTGATGATATAAAGCATAGGGACCTTTTGTATAATCAATATTTGATCCATATTGCTCAATTGCAAGAATAGAAAAGTCATCTATGGGTAAATAATCAAATGTATAGGAATCATCTATTAGATTGGCAATATAGTCTGGATCTCTATCTAACATTTCATCATGACTTAATATTCCTCTCCACAATAACAGATTCCCTCGATCTATATTTCCATACACATCACCTTCTATCTTGGAAGAAGTAAATGCTGAACCCATAGTAAATGGAATACTAAGATCTTTTTCAATTGCTATTCCATGTTCATCAGCAAGACCAGTATCTATAATAAGTATGTATGTTGTGTCCTTCTTAAGGTTCTTAGGTAGCCATACATCTATTTTATCTCCTCTAAATTCATGTCTGATTTCACCTGCATGCATGGGATATACATGAAGAGAATTTTTTAGCGAGCTCTCTTTTAAATATTCACTTAAACGAATAGTAATTTTTTGCTCAGGCTCAATATTAGTTAATACTTCTGGGCTCGTTCCTAATAGTGTTGGAGGAATCTCATCTAGAGGTCCTCCCTCTGGACTTCTTACAGAAGCACAATTACTTAATATCATTATTACTGTAATAAGTAATAAATATTTCATTGGATAATATCTATTAATCATATCTCTTTAAATAATCCTCCGACCATTTTACAAAACTATTATTGTTAATTTCAGATTTAATTTCAGTGATTAAGTCAAAGTAATATGCAATATTCATTAATGTTGCAACACGAATACCAAACATTTCGTTAACCTTGAACAAATGTCTTAAATAAGATTTTGAATGCTCCTGAGCAAACATGATACTGCTTTTTTTATCAATAGGAGATGTATCATCCTTGTATTGGCTATTGAGAATATTAATAGAGCCTTCATGTGTAAAAATTTGTCCATTTCTTGCATTGCGAGTGGGTAAAACACAATCAAACATGTCTATTCCCGATAAAATTGATTTCACAAGATCTTTCGGTTTACCTACACCCATCAAATAGCGTGGTTGATCTTTGGGCATATGCGTTCCCAGTAGATTTACAATATCAAACATAGGGTCCTTCTTTTCTCCTACAGAAAGTCCACCAATTGCAATGCCACATGTAGCAAAAGGAAGCATTTGATCTAGGCATTTTAAGCGTTCTTCCTTGTCAATTCCTCCTTGAATGATTGGAAATAATGTTTGGCTATGGCCATACAAAGGAGAGTGATCATTTATATGTTCATATGCTCTTTTTGTCCAATTTTCTGTAAGTCTAGAAGCACGTTTTAGTTCCTTTTTTGAGCAGTCTGCAGAAGGACAATAATCAAAAGCCATAATAATATCGGATCCTAATTTTCTTTGCACTTCCATTGAAGTCTCTGGTGTAAAAAAATGCATACTTCCATCGAGATGTGACTTAAAGTCTACACCATTATCTGTAATCTTGTTCATATTACTTAATGAGAACACTTGATATCCTCCGCTATCAGTAAGAATGCTATTAGACCAGTTCATAAATTGATGCAACCCACCATTCTTTTCTATAATATCTGTACCAGGTCTTAAGTAAAGATGATAAGTATTAGAGAGCATAATTTGAGTATCCATATCATATAGCTCATTTGGAGATAATGATTTTACTACACCATGAGTGCCAACTGGCATGAATACAGGCGTTTCTATAATAGAGTGGTCAGTTTCTATTTTACCTACTCTTGCTAATGAATTTTTATCTTCAGATTGAATTGAAAATTTCAACAGACTACCAATCGTACCCTACAGATAAAATATATTGCGGTTTAGAATAGTCTCCATTTGGATAACGATCCCATGCAGTATCAAGCCTTAGTAGAGCCCAAGGAGTAAACATTTTCATACCAATACCAAATGTAGAAATAATAGGAGAAGCTTCCGGATCAGATAAACCATATTTGTCTCTTATCAATGCACTATCATCAAATTCTTCACTTGAATCCCATGCAGCGCCAACATCAACAAATAGATGTCCAAAGATATTTCCAAATCTAATTCTTGCAGGAAAACTTACATCTACATAATTAACAAAGGGAAATCTAAATTCAAAGTTTGCAACGGCAACGTTTTCTCCCGTACGCTCTCTATACCTTGAACCTCTCACAGGAAAAACATATTCACTAAAATATACATCTTCTAGTATGGAAGAGTTGTCATACTGCAACACTCTTTCTGCATAAAATCCAGAATCATCCTTGCCTTCTGTTTGGGTGTCTGAAAGAATAGTCATTTGAGAGTTTCCACCTAAAAAGAATCTTTGTGGCCTATCTCCTGTGCTCTTTCCTAGCATCAATCGCGTAGCAATACTATAATTTCTGTTAATCTTAAAATATTTTCTGAGATCAAATTTCATAGTCTGGAAAGAAACAGAGTCATCGCCAATATCAGGGCTAAATTGGAATGTAAGATATTGTTTTAATCCATCATTTGGCCCCGTATAGGTGTTGCTACTATTATCGAAAACAAAACTTACCATTGGCATCATTGCTGTAAGGTTTTCTTTGTATACAGAATCATACGTTAGATTAAAAATATCAAATTCTTTTACTTCATAATCAACCGATCTAAGTGTTCCACCAAAATCAACACGACTAAATTTAGAAAATGGATATTGTGCAAAAAACCCTACACCATAATCTCTTAATTTTCCGATATAATCTGAGGTAAGACTGTATCCTAATGAGAAAGTGTTTGCCTGCTGAAAAATAGTACCATAATAGTTCATTCTATTTTTTAAATAGGCATAACTAATGACAACATCACTATTATCTAAGTCTAACACTAAATTGGTGCCCATCATAATTTGATGATCACCCATCACATCACTCCAAGCAAGATTAGCTAATGCGCGAGTACCAAAAAGATTATCAATGGATGCTCTTGTAGCTATATAATCAATCGAAAAATCTGTTTTATAAGGTTGGGGAGTATATCCATCTGCAACACGCAATGAATCAATTGCTGTATCCTCTTCTTCTTGATCATTTTCTTCATCAGATTCATTGAATCTTGTATAATTTCTTGCAAAGATATACTTAGAATAATCTTGGGATTCTTCGTTCTGAATTTCAGCCTTAACAAAACGTAAATCTTCAAATGTATCTACTTGGTTTCTTTCACTATAGAACTTTGTTTCTGGAACAACCTTCTCTTCTTGATTTTCAGGTTGATTCATAACAAATAAATCCCATCCTCTTTCGTTGTATCCAGAAAAAATTAATTTATCACTGTTATTATCGATATCAATCTGTTGAATTCCCGTAATAACATTAGTAATAGGAAAAGAGCTGTCATTTGATAGGTCATGCTTAAAAATATTATACACACCATTATAGTCTGCAGTATAAAATAACTTATTGTCCTTATTGAGGACTGGATAGTTCTCATTATAAGGAGTATTGGTAACCTGTGTAATCTTTCCACTAGACATGTCATACATAAATATATCATTTTGAGAAAAGTCAATGTCAAACATGTCAGGTGATCCTGTATTTGTTCCTCTATCTGAACTAAATACAATCATATCTCCATTAGATGACCACGTTGGAGAAAAATCGGAAAAAGTATCGTTAGTTAGATTAGTCAGCTCCTTTGTATCCAGATCAATTACATACAAATCACTTGCATCATCTTTATGTCCTATAAATACAATTTTATCTTCTTTAGGATGCCATGATGTGGTAAATACGCCATCTAGTGCAATCGGTATTTTCTTATATCCACCATCTTCAACATCAACAATAATAATGGAATCCTCTTTCCCGCTCTTTGATGCAAAAGCAATCTGTTTTCCATCCGAAGACCAAGATAATCCTGGCTGTAACCACTTTAACTCTTCAAGATCTGGAGTGGTATTTCCTCGAATCAATCGTTTTTTTTGTTTTCCTGAATCCAGATTATATAAAATAAGATCCATGTATCCAGCTTGATCTGTGAAATATGCTACAGTATTACCATCCGGAGAAAATGATGGACTAACATTGTAAAAGTTTTTTGTTTTTGATCTATCTGTGATTTTTTCTGCAAAATCATCAATTTTTTCTCGTTTATTAATATCAGACCAATATTCTTTTTTTAGATAATCATGCCAATCATCAGTTAATTGTTCAAAATCTACACCCAATGCATTTTTAAATCCTTTTTCTGCATTCTGCGTTCTTTTCATTTGCTGGAATACTTCACCTACTTTTTCTCTACCGTATTTCTTAGTGATATATTGCCAAACAGATTGCCCGCCTTTGTATGCAAGAATAGAATAATTCAATTCTTCAATCTTTGGTAATTTTTCTTCGATTGCTAAATCGCGCAATACCATATCTGAATTGGTATCCCAATCAACCGATAAGAATTCTGACAAACCTTCATTGGCCCAGAGAGGTATTTGTAACATTATCCTTCCACTAATTAATCCCTGGGCATTTCCACCGTATGCCATATCATTGATAGAAGCATGAACTAATTCATGATGAATAACATGCTTAAATTGTTCATAAGATCCTTCAAATGGAATAACGATGCGATTCTTATATAGCTCCGTAACCCCACCAACACCTTCAGGCATATAAGGATTCACAATATTTGTCTGCTGAAAATCATTATGTGAAGTGTATACGATAATCTTGACAGGTTTACTGCTTCTCCATCTTAAGTGTTTTCCTATCTGGTCTAGTGACTCTTCTGCAACTTTAGATGTAAAAATTGCAAGATCATGATTGTCTCCATAATAATAGACATTAAAATTAGGGCTAACAATATACTCCCAGTCAAATGTATCATATTGGACCTTATTTTGGCCAAAATTCTGACCAAAAATCAATTGGCTAAATAAAAGATATATTATGACGAATTTCATATCAATAATATTACTATTGAACAAGCTTAGTTTAAAGAGTAATTTTTGCGATGCAACTACCAATATACTTTTTTGGGGATACGCACTTTAAGCCCTTAAAATCACAGGAAGAAAATGAAAAGATTGCAAAATTTTCACAGTTTCTAGATTCTATATCTATAAATAATGCTAAAGGATCGCTGTTTATTATGGGAGACTGTTTCGATTACTATTTTGAGTACCGCAATCAAAACTCTAGCGAACATGAAGAAGTATTATCAAAAATTAAAGCGATGAAAGAAAAAGGTTTTGATATCTATTTTATAGCAGGCAATCATGATTATTGGATTGGAGACTACTTCAAGAAACATATTACAGAAGCCTTCCTAAGTGACACAACGACCGAACATAATAGTACAAAGATCTATATTACCCATGGAGATGGGATTTTATCTTGGGATAAATCATATCGATTATTAAAGAAAGTAATTCGCAGTAACATATTTATTAAAACATACTCTCTACTTCCAAGAAGTGTTGCATTAAAAATTGCAAACAAGATATCTTATGAAAGAAAAGATTCACATAACATTGATCAGGATAAACTCAATAGAATCCATGACGAATTAGAAAGTTTTGCTCAACAAAAAATTGATGAAGGTTTTAAGTATGTAATTATGGGACATTACCATCATTCTTATCATAAAACATTAAATGGTGGAGAATTAATTTTACTAGGCGAGTGTAATGAAGAAAATTATAATTACGCTCTATTTAATGACAATAAATTAGAAATCAAAAATTTCTAAACTTTATCACACAAAGTAACCATAATAGCATTTTGTGTATGCAATCTATTTTCTGCTTGTTCGAATACAATTGAATTTTCTGAATCGATTACGTTATCAGTAACTTCTCTTCCTCGCTCTGCAGGCAAACAATGCATAAATAGATAATCACTCTTTGCATTTTTTACTAATTCTGAATTGACTTGAAATGGAGAAAATATTTTGATGCGCTCATCAATCTCTTCTTTTTGACCCATAGAAGCCCATACATCCGTATAAATTGCATCTGCATCCATCACACCTGCTGCTGGATCATGAGAAATGTTAATTGTGGATATACCTTTTGATTCTGCAAAATTGATTGTCTCTTGATCGGGTTCATATCCTTCAGGACAAACACATGTAAATTCAAATGGTAATATGGCAGCCAATCTAATCCATGAATTCACAATATTATTACCATCACCCACATATGCCACCTTGAGATTACTTATATCTCTTTGTTTAGCTTCCCAAATACTAAACATGTCCGTTAAAATCTGACAAGGATGATTATAGTCTGTTAAACCATTAATAACAGGAACCGTAGCATGCTCTTCAAAATCTAGCATATCATCATGACTAAAGACTCTTGCCATAATTAAGTCATTATATCGACTAAACAACTGCGCTAAATCTGATGCACTTTCTCTTTTACCGAGTCCAATATCTTGTGGAGCCAAATAAATTGCATGACCACCCATCCAAGAAAAGCCAGTTTCAAAAGATACGCGAGTTCTTGCAGAAGGTTTTGCAAAAATCATTGCCATCGAATGATTTCTAAATGGCTTAAAATCTTCTTTAGTTCTGTACTTATGTTTTAATTCAGCAGTTAATTCAAATAAATCAATTATTTCGTTCTTAGAAAAATCATCAACTTTTATACAATGTCTTACACTCATTTTAATTTCCTTTGCTTGGTATTTAATATATTCATTGATTCTCTATATTTAGCTACAGTTCTTCTTGCAATTGCAAAATCTCTTTCATCTAATAATGCTACAATCTCTAAATCGGATAATGGGCTATATTTATCCTCTGATGCTATAATTTCTTTTATAGCGGTCTTTAAATCCTCTGTTCCCACTATCTCACCAGATTTTTTCACTATCTGACTAGTAAAAAAACTCTTTAAACTTAAAAGGCCTAATGGAGTATCAATATATTTATTTTTTACTGTTCTGCTCACGCTGGATATATCCATCTCAATCTTTTTAGCAATATCCTCCAGTTTCAACGGGTTAGGATGTTGTTGTTTTTCAGACAAATAATCATGTTGTACATCAATAATCTCTTTGACTACCTTTTTCAAGGTATCTGATCGAAATGTAATGGTATCTAATATGTTCTGTGCGCTGCTAATATGATCATCAATAAATTTTTTCTCTTCTTTGGATGTTTTTTGATCCATTGCAGCATTTAAATATTCATTTGATATTTTAAATTTACTTAAAT
>Ga0208407_1000687_pt1 | contig 15892 bp, 22 predicted proteins | sample ETNtaG_9_FD_185775 | JGI IMG/M metagenome (GOLD analysis project Ga0208407, IMG submission 185775) | Marine microbial and viral communities from oxygen minimum zone, Eastern Pacific Ocean - ETNP201406SV69 (SPAdes) (version 2) | ecosystem: Environmental > Aquatic > Marine > Oceanic ...
GTAAAAGTAATACCTGATGGTTCTGGACTTTTTACTAAATATATGGGTATGTTAATTTCCAAGGACCATGTTGGTTTTGGTCAAAGAAGCTGGAGATATATGGCAATAATAAACGACGGTGTGATAGAAAAATGGTGGCAGGAACCAGGTATTAATAATTCAGGATCTGACGACGACCCTTATATTGAAACTACACCGGAAAACTCAATTAATTATCTATCTGAAACAAAGTAAAGTTATATTAAATAGATAATATTATATTATAAGACCAAGTTATGTTTAAGAATTTAAATATTTGGTTTTTATCATCTTTGTTAGTATCTATAGCTGTATCAATTCCAATACTTACAGTTTTTTTTAGTTTCTTCGAAACAACATCAAATTATTATGAAATTTTAAAAGAAACGTTTCTCTTAGAATATATTGCTAATTCATTTATATTATTAATAAGTGTTTTAATTTTAACTTTTTTAATAGGAACTGCATCTGCTTATTTAGTTTCTTTCTACAAATTTCCATTTAGTGATTTTTTTAAATGGGCGTTAATACTTTCTTTTGCAGTTCCTCCTTATATCTATGCATACTCGTTAACAGCTTTTTTTGAAAATTATGGGACAGCTTTTACAATATTAACAAACTTATTTGGAGAAGGAGAGTACAATAAAGATATTCCAAAGTTTGATGGTCTTCTTGGTGCAATACTTTCTCTTTCCTTTTCTTTGTTTGCATATGTATATATTTTATCTAGAGCATCATTTTTATATCAGTCACAAAATTTGATTGATTTAGGAAGAAGTCTTGGATTTTCAAAATTTAAATCTTTATATAAATTAATTTTACCTGCAGCTCGACCTGCTATTGTTGCTGGACTATCTCTTGTAGCAATGGAAACTCTAGCTGAATTTGGTGCTGTTGATTTTTTTTCTATTAATACTTTAACAACAGGTATTTATAATTCATGGATAGCATTTGATGATTTAGCTTTTTCAAACCGATTATCATTCTTTCTTTTATTATTTATATTTGCTTTATTTATTGTAGAAAATTTATCTAGGAAAAAAGCAAAATATCATTTTAATTCTAAAGGAGGCTTTAAACAAAAAGAAAAAATTAATCTTTCAGGTAAAAAATCTTTTTTTGCATTTATTTTTTGTTTTATTATTTTCTTTTTAAGTTTTTTATTTCCATTAAGTCAAATGTTGTATTGGACGATTAAATTTCCAGAAAATCTTTTTGATGTAGATATAATTTCACTGACATTAAACACTATTTATTTAGTAGTTTTATCTAGCTTTGTGTTAATTGTATTTTCTCTTATTTCTAATTATGGAAATAGAATTTCAAAAAATAAAGTTTTAAATATTTTATCAACTTTATCTATATCTGGGTACGCCATCCCGGGTGTTATTCTGGCTGTAGCTTTTATAACTTTTATTGCTTGGTTTGATGAAAATATTGTTAAAACATTAGGTTTTTTATCGATTAAAAAAGTATTCATAGGTTCTGTTCTTGGTTTAGTTTTAGTTTATTTTGTCCGATTTTATTCGTTAGCGTTTAATGGCATTAAGTCGGGATATGAAAAAATAAACATTTCAGTTGATGAAAGCTCTTACTTACTTGGTTACTCAAAACGTAAGACATTTATGAATATTCACGTTCCTTTTTTAAGAAATTCACTTTTGTTTGTTATAATACTGATTTCTTTAGAAATAATAAGAGAATTACCTATTACATTGATTTTAAGACCATTTAATTTTGAAACATTTGCAACAACAGCTTATATATCTGCGTCTGAAGATTTGCTAGAAGCTGCTGCTGTACCAGCATTATTTCTAATTTTAATTGCAACAATGTTTATAATGTTTACATCTAAATATATTTTAAGAGAAAAATGAGAAATAATTATTTAGAAATAAAAAATGTTGATTTTAAAATAGGTGGAAAAACTAAAGTTAAAGACGTTTCTTTTTCTATTGAAAATGAAGGAGATACTCTATGCATTTTAGGCCCATCAGGAATTGGAAAAACAACAATACTTAGAACAATAGCCGGATTAGAAAAAATTGAAAAAGGATCAATCAAATTAAATAATAAATTAATATCATCAAAAGAAAACAATGTAGAGCCTGAAGATCGAAATATATCTTTGTCATTTCAGGATAATAGCTTGTTTCCTCATTTTACAGTTAAAGAAAATATACTTTTAGGCGCTGATAGAAATAAGGGTAAAAAAAAACAAAAAGTTAATTTTAAAGAAATAATAAAATTACTCGACATATCAAAAATACTGAAAAAATATCCTCATGAAGTTAGTGCAGGTGAGGCTCAACGAGCTTCACTTGCTAGATCTTTATTAACACAACCAGATCTTTTATTATTAGATGAACCGTTGTCAAATGTTGATCAAAGTTTTAAAGAAGAAATTCAAGTAAGATTAAAAAAAATCTTAAGTGAATTAAAAATTACAACAATAATTGTTACTCATGACTCATATGAGGCTTTTTATTTAGGAAATAAATGTGCAATTATATTAGATGGCCAAGTAAAGCAATTTGATGACCCTTATAATGTTTATCATTTCCCTAATTCAATTGAAGTTGTTAATTTTTTGAATAGAGGTATTTTGATACCAGCAAAAGTTACTGGAGAAAATTCATTAGAAAATAAAGATCTAGGAACTATAAAAGGAAACTTTATTAAACATTACCCTAAGGGGTCTAATGTTCAATTGTTATTACAGCCAGAAGATCTTGAACATGATGATAAAAGCAATCTTAAACTGGAGGTGGTTGATAGAAAATTTAGAGGGACTAACTTTATCTATACTTTAAAAACAGGTAGTGATTTAATGATACCAGTTTTTGTACACTCTCACCATGTGCATCAACATGAAGTTGATGAAAAATTTGGTATTAAGAGACCAATTAATATTGATCACATAGTTTGCTTTTAATAAAACAATCAAATGCTTTCAAAGAAACAATTATTTACAAAGGGGATGTTAGATATTTCTCCACACATGCTATCAGTTATTCCATTTGGAATTATTTGTGGGGCAATTGGAGTTGAGCTTGGATTTGATCCATACTTAGTTTATGCAATGTCTATCATTATTTTTGGAGGAGCATCACAAATTGTATTTTTGCAGTTGTTATCTGGAGGTGCCTCTAGTTTAGTTGCTGTTACATCTGTTGGAATTATCAATTCAAGACACTTATTATATGGGGCAGTTTTATCTGAATATCTTGAAAAATTATCATTTATTAAAAAGTTATTAATTTCTTATTTTGTCGTAGATCAAGGATTTTCAGAGTCTAATAAATTTTTTAAAAAAAACAAAACTGAGCAACACTTACATTATCATTTAATTGGCACAGGTTGTACAATGTGGGTTTGCTGGCAAATTGCAACATTATCAGGAATAATTTTAGGTTCATTCGTTCCAGAAGAACTTGGATTGAAATTTGCAATTCCCCTTACTTTTATAGCTATTGTTGTTCAAGATTTAAAAAAAATTGATCATGTAATTGTTATGATTACTTGTGGTTTAAGTTCTTTATTATTTTTTGATGCTCCATTTAAATCTTACATAATAATTTCACCAGTTATTGCTTTATTTGTTGCTTCATTAATATTGAGGTTAAAAAAATGACTTGGTTGTCAATTATCGTTGCAGGAATATTAACTTATTTTACAAGAATGACTATGATTGCATTAGTCGATAGAGAAATGCTAGGAGATAGAATTAAAGCCGTATTAGAATATGTTCCTTCAGCAGTATTTCCAGCAATAATATTTCCTGCTATTTTTATTAATGATTATGGTTCATTTGTTGAAATGAATGATCCTAAAATTTTTGGAGCTATAGTTGCAATTATTGTAGGTTATTTTTCAAAAAATATTATTGCAACAATTATATCAGGATTAATTTCTTATTGGGTTTTAATTTTTATTTTTAATTTTTGATTTTTTTTTCATTTACAACAAAAAATAATTTTCTAGGAAACGCTCCTTCTTCAAATTTTTCTAAGTAAATATTTTTAAAACCGCTTAGTAAAGAAGTTATTTTTTCTTTAGAAAAATAATGAACTATAAATCCATCGTTTTCATAAAGATCTTCTCCTATATGGATTCCATTTTTAAAATCACCATCATTTGTATGTCGAACTGTATAAATATTAATACCACCTGGTTTTAAAATTCTTTGAATTTCATTGTTTAATTTTTCTAAGTCATTTATTGTTAAGGCCATACAATAGAGCATGTGAGAATAGCAAGCTTCTATTGTATTATCTTCAAATGGAAGCTTTTTTCTTATATCAAATAATTTTGTTGAAATAAGATTTGATAAATTATTTTTTCTTATTTTATGATTAATTATTTTAATTCCAGAAGAGCTATAATCTAAAGCTTTAGTATTAATATTATTTTTTGCAAAAAAAATACTATCCCTTCCTAATCCTGCTCCCAACTCAACAAGATTATTTATTTTTTTTTCTTTAAAAATTTCTAATGCTTTTATAGCTGATATACTTGGTTCAAGACCAAACATTTCGGGCTTATTTGAGAAATTAATTTCCCAATGTTTAGATTGTTGGTCTAATTTTTTTTGATCCAAGTTTATTTTGCTGGATCTGGAACTTTACGCAAATAAGGTTTTAAAGTTTCCCATCCATCTGGATATATTTTTTTAGCTTCTTCATTAGTTACTTTTGGAACAATAATCACTTTATCACCTGGCACCCAATCTGCTGGCGTAGCAATTTTATGTTTTGCAGTACGTTGCATTGAGTCTATTGTTCTAAGTATTTCATTAAAATTACGTCCAGTTGTCATTGGATACGTTAGAAATAAACCAATTCTTTTATCTGGTCTTATTACGTAAACAGTTCTTACAGTTTCATTATCAACAGCAGTACGCCCCATAGAAGTTGTTCCTGCATCACCTTCTAACATATTGTAAAGTTTTGCGATTTCTAATTTCTCATCCGCTATAATTGGATAATTTGGTTTTAATCCACAAACATCTTTAATATCATCTAGCCATTTAATATGATCTGACACAGGATCTACACTTAAACCCATAACTTTAACATTTCTTTTTTCAAACTCAGGCTTCATTTTAGCTAATGCACCAAGCTCAGTTGTACATACGGGAGTAAAGTCTTTTGGGTGTGAAAACAAAATACCCCAACTATCACCAAGCCATTCATGAAAAGTTAATTTTCCTTCAGATGTTTCTGCTGTAAAGTCTGGGGCCAAACTATTAATTTTTAAAGTCATCGAGTCTCCTTTGAATTATTTATAAATTATTATAGATAAGAATAGTTTGCTATGCAAATTTTTATAGTTTAAATTTTTATTAATGATATTTGAACAATTATTTGATCTTAAGTCTTCAACTTATACTTACATAATATCAAGTGGAAAGGGCAGAGAAGCTCTAATCATTGACCCTGTGATTGATAATATTAGTCAATACATAAAAGTTTTAGAAAATTTAGAATTAAAATTAGTTAAAGTTATAGATACACACATACATGCTGATCATATAACAGGAATGAATGAGTTAAACAAAAGAACAAAATGTGTAAGAGTTATGGGAGAACATTCACAATCAGAAGTAATTGACATAAAATTAAAAGATAATGAAAAATTAAAAATAGAAAATATTGAACTAAAAGCAATTTATACGCCAGGTCATACAGACTGCTCTTATAGTTATTTAATGGAAAATAAAGTTTTTACAGGAGATACCCTTTTAATAAACGGAACAGGAAGAACTGATTTTCAAAGTGGAAATCCTTATGATGCCTACGACTCATTATTTAATAAATTGTTAAAATTACCAGATAAAACATTAGTGTATCCAGCACATGATTATAATAAAAAAAGATATTCAACCATTGAAAAAGAAAAAAATAATAATCCTAGGTTGCAAGTTAATTCAGAGGAAGAATATGCAGAAATTATGAATAATTTAAAACTGCCAAATCCAAAAATGCTAGAAATAGCAATTCCAGCTAATTTAAAAGGTTTAACCTTAGAACAAATTTAATTTAAATTAATTTAAAATGGATTTTTATAATTTTGATTGGTCTTGTAAAAAAACCTGGAAAACAAGCGCAAAAAATACTATGTGGTGTGTTATTGGTTGTTCTATCGGTGATTTTGGAACAATTTTATTTTTCCAGTTAACTCAAATACCTTTTCCACTATTAAGCATCATGTTATTGGCAATCTTTAATGGATTAATATCAAGTATAATGCTTGAAACATTTATTCTAATGAAACAAAACTTTTCATTTATTAATGCTTTGAAAACTGCATCAGGAATGAGTTTAATTTCAATGATTAGTATGGAAATAATGATGAATTTGACTGATTTTCTTTTAACAGGAGGGGCAATTTTGACCTGGTGGGTAATACCTATAATGTTGATTGTGGGTTTTTTAACACCTTGGCCATATAATTACTTGCGTCTTAAAAAATTTGGGATGACTTGTCATTAACATATAAAAATTAATCATTTAATAAATGGTACCATTAAAAAATTGGGACAACAAAACTTGGTTATCATCAAAAAAATATATTTATTCCTTTAACAGTTTTATATTAAAGCAAATTAAGCTTAATAAAAATTCAAGAATTTTGGATATAGGTTGTGGTAGAGGAAAAATTTTAGGCAATTTGTCAAATAAATTAAGACTATTAAACAAGCCAATCGGTTTAGATATAGAAAATCACAGAGATAAAAGTAAAAAAATAATTTTTAAAAAAATAGATGCATTAACTTTCATTTCTAAAACCAAAATTACTTTTGATCTAATTTTGATAAAACAAACAATTCATTTATTAAAAAAAAATCAAATTATTAAGCTTTTATCAATTTGTAAAAATAAACTTAATCCAAATGGTAAAATTATTATTTTGAGCTTAGACTATAAAAAAAATGAAATACCAACGTTTACTTTGATGAAAAAAAGATTAAAAAATTCACTTAAAAAAGATAAAAAGTTATTTAATTTAATTTTTAAACTTAGTTCTAAAATAATCGTTAAAAAATTTACATTTCATGTACGAATTTCAAAAATAAAATATCTTGAAATGATTAAAAAAAGATATATTTCCACCTTACTCAATTTCAATGATAAACAAATACTAGATGGATTAAATGAAATTATGAGTAAATATAAAAAAGTATTAATTTTTAAAGATAGATTAATTTGTTTTATTATAGAAAAATAATTAAAAAATAAAACTTTAATAATTAAATTTTCTTTTTAAATACCTAAGTTTTCCTTCTGTGCTATCATAATCTATATAACAACCTTGTAAAAATCTATTACCTTCGCTAGTTTTATATTCAGTTCTACCATGTAGCAATCTATGATTATCCATCATCATTAAATCTTTTGGCTCAAGTTTAAATTCTATTTTGTATTTATCAGAATTGTACATTTTAGATAATTGTTTACGGGCCTTATAATATAATTCTAATTTTTCTTTTTCTAACATTGGAACATAATCTAATCTTGGGCTGAATCTTACTTGTTTAAAATTTTTATCATCATCAAGTTTAATTAATTCTGACCAATCTTCTAATACAACTTCTTTATCTATAAACTTAAATCTAACTTTCACTTCTGATAATACTTTATAAAAATCTGGATTTTCGATTTTTAAATCTTCTGTTACTGTAAAACCATCCACCAAAGTGGACAATCCTCCTGATACTTCACTTTCAATACAGTGAAGCAATTGAATACATGGAACAGGATTTCGGTAAGGATTATCCGTATGAGGAGCTAAGCCTAAAGATGTATAAGCAAGGTCATTTGGGTTAGATTTAGATTTAACATCAAAGTATTCACCAAAATTAGTTCTTCTAACACTTCCTATTGAATTAGCAAATTTAACAATAAAATTATTATCAGTTGGAATATTTTTTATAATCACAAATCCATATTTGTAAAAAGATACAAGCAAATCATACATTTCCTTACTTTCAAAAAAGTTTTCTTGGTATTTAAAATTTTTGATATTTTCTAGTGACGAGTTCCATTTTATTTTTTGTATAGATTTTGTAATTATGTCTTCATTTAAAAATTCTAAAGTAAGTTTTTCGATATCTAATTTGGAGTTAACTCCATCATTAAAATCTATTTCAAGGAATTTGTCGTTTATATTTACCTTATTTATTAATATTTCGTTATCTAAAGAAGTAGGATCAAAAAGTCTTTGTTGAGTACCCTTATCTAAAAATTCTTCTCCAACAACTCTCTCTCGTAACCAAAATGGATGAATTTCTTTTTTTACAGTACCATTTTTAAAATAAACTTTATTTTCGTTGAGTTCAATTTTCATAATTTAATTAAAGAATTATTTAAAATTTAACTTTATTCAACATAAATAAAATAGTATGAGTTTGATGTGGATCAATTTAATACAAAAAACTACTCAGTTTATGCTAATTTTCTAAATAAATTAGCGAAAGATTTAACAAATTTTTATTATTCTAAATTAAATAGAACTTTTAAAGTTTCTAATAAGCTTAAGGGTAAAGGTTATGATCCTGTAACCACTTCAGATAGGGCTTTTGAGAAGTTTATTAGATCAAAAATAAAAAAAAAATTTCCAGAACATCAAATCATAGGTGAGGAATTCGGTTATAGGAAATCTAAAAGTGAATTTACTTGGGTGATAGATCCAATTGATGGAACAAGATCATACGTAATTGGAAATCCAACATGGAGTAATTTAATTTCATTAAATTATAAAGGTAATCCAATTTTAGGATTAGCTAATTTTCCAGTTCTTAAGAAATATTATTTAAATTATTCAGATAAGACAGCTTATGTAGTTAGCAAAGGAAAAAGAAAAAAAATTTCTGTAAATAAAAAGGCAACTTTTAATAGAGTTAAAGTTTCAGCAGCCTTTCACGGTTGGTTATCACTTGATAAGCAAAAGAAAATACCAAAAGTTTTAAGATTAATGCAGTTTCCTTGCAGTGATGCTTTAAGTTATTCACATCTTGCAGAAGGAAGAGTTGATATTGTAATACAGTGTTCAAATAAGATTTGGGATATTCATCCATTAATACCAATTGTTAAAGCAGCAGGTGGTCACATTTCTACTTGGGATAATAGAGATGCTATAAATGCTGGTAATATTTTGGTTTCTTCAAATAAAACTATCCATAATAAATTTTTGAAATTATTAAAACCAGTTTCAAAATGATTCCCAAAAGAGCACAAGAAATATTAGATTTTTGGTTTAAAGAAACACCTACAGAAAAAAGATTTAAAAAAGATGAAAGTTTTGATCAAACAATAAAAGATAAATTTCTAAAAGATTACGAATTAGCAAGCCAAAACGAATGTGATGATTGGCAAGATCAACCAATGAGCGCTCTAGCTTTAGTTATTCTTTTTGATCAATTTTCAAGAAACATGTTTAGAGATGATAAAAAAGCCTTTGCTCAAGATCATAAAACAAGATTAATTGTTAATGATGCTGTTTATGCAGGTTATCTTGAGGCGATGAATGAAAGTCAAAGATTTTTTATGATTTTACCCCTTATTCATAGTGAGGAAATAACCGATCATGACATGGCTTATTATTTACTTAATAAATATTTAAGAGAACATGAGGAGTATGTTCAAATTAAGAAATTTTGGCAAGACCACACGAAAGCAATTAGATTATTTCATAGATATCCTCATAGAAATAAAATTCTTGGAAGAGAGTCTACTGAAGAGGAATTGGCTTTTTTAAATGGACCTAATTCTTCCTGGTAATTGTGAATTTAAAATACATCTATAAAATAATTAATAAAGAAGATCTTAAAAAAGCTAAGTCTAGTAAAGTTTATTCAGGATCATCAAAAGATATAGAGGATGGATATATTCATTTTTCAGGTCAAGAACAAGTTGAGGGTACTCTTAAAAAACATTATTCAGACGAAAAAAATTTAATATTATTAAAAGTAGAAACATTAAAACTAGACCATTTAGTTTGGGAACAAGCTTCTGATGGTAATTTTTTTCCACATCTATATTCTGCGCTTGATTTAGCTAACGTAGTTGATGAATATGAAATTACCCTAAATAGTGACGGGATACATAAATTGCCTGATAATTTTTAATTAATTTAGTTTTCCTAAATAATTTACCATTACAACTCCCACAACAATAAGTATAATTCCTATAGTTGCGTATAGATTTGGTATTTGATTATATTTAATCATGGCAAATACCAAAACACCCATAACTGTTAGTCCGCTATAAGTAGAGTAGGCAAAACCAACTGGAAGTGCCGACATTGCTTTTGAAATTGAAAACATTGTAATACACATAAATAAAATACATAAAATTGAAGGTGTTAATTTTGTAAATCCATCAGATATTTTTGCAAAACTGTTAGAAGCTATACCAAATGAAATACCCATAGCTAAAAATAAATATCCAAACAAAGGTTTCATAAATTAATTATTGCCTAATAAGTTAACCATTAAAACACCTACAATAATAAATATTAGACCTATTATTGAATAAAAATTTGGCATTTGATCAAATCTAATTATACCAACAACTACAGTTGCAATAATAGTTAGTCCTGCAAAGGATGCATAAGTAATTCCCATTGGAATATTTTTCATCACCATTGAAAGAGCATACATACATGCAACTATCGTTAGGGCAGTAACAATACTTGGAAAAAGAAGGGTAAAACCTTCAGCACTTTTTGCAAAACTATTTGAAGTTACTCCTAGAACAACTGCCAGAACTAAAAAACCATATGAAGTAGCGAGACTCATTTAACAATATTAAATGAAATCTCGTTAAATATATATAATTATTTTGGCATCTTGGTAGCACCCGTTTCAAGAGAAATCATTTTTCCATCTTGATATTTAAAGACAGCCATAACTGCTTCAGTATTTCCATCATTAAAAGTTACAAACGCGTGCTCAACACCAATTTCATCATTTTCAAAAAGCACTCTTATTTTATCTCTTTTGATGTCCCCACTCATTGCCCATTTAATTACATCTGCTTTACCAAGAACATTACCTGAAGCATGCATAGTAAACTTATAATCATCATGAATAATTTCATTCATTGCAGCTTCATCTTTTGCTTCCATTGCAGCATTATATTTAGCTAATATTGACATTTATTTCTCCTTATTTTTTGGTTGTTATTGATCTTGAATAATATTAATTCCAATACGTCCCATTGTTAAAATCAAATTGTTTAATTGATTTATCTTTAATTTTTACTGAATACCCAGGTAAAATTGGTGTTGTATAGCCACCATCTTTTATAATTGCTGGATTTTCAAAATGTTCTGAACAACTTTCTGCATATTCACTCAAACTTAAATCATTGTTAGTTATAATAAATTTGTTGATTATATTTAGATGCTGAACATACTCACACAATCCAACTCCTCCAGCATGAGGTATTACTGGGATATCGAATTTACTAGCAATTAATAATACTGGTAAAATTTCATTTATACTTGCTATTCTGCAACTATCTATTTGGCAATAATCTAGAGATTTATTTTCAATAAATTGTTTAAACATGACTGCATTTTGCATCATTTCTCCAGTTGCCAACTTCACATCAGGATGTGCATTTTTTATTTTTTTGAAACCGAGGATATCATCAGGGTTTGTGGGTTCTTCATAAAACATAATATCGAATTCTTTTAATTTGCCTATATATTCAATTGTTTCATTAACACTCCAGATTTGATTTGAATCAACCATCAGCTTTTTGTCATTACCGATAATGCTTCTTATTAATTTACATCTATGAATGTCTCTTTCTATATCTTGTCCAACTTTCATTTTAAAATGTGTCCAACCTTTATCTAAATTTTCTTTTGCAAGTTTAGACATTTTATCATCTGAATACCCAAGCCAACCAACTGCAGTTGTATAAGCTGGAAAAATTGTAGAATTAAGAGATGTTGTATCTTTTGGTAATTTTTTTTTGTTATTGTTTATAATATTTGCCGCCTCATCTCTTGTAATTACATCATCAAGATATGAAAAAGATAATTTATTAAGCAAGTCATCAGTCTCTAAATCTACAATGTATTGCCACAAAGGCTTTTTATGATATTTTGAAATTAAATCCCAAATTGCATTAAAAAAGGCTGCTGCTGCCAAATGAGTAACACCTTTTTGAGGGCCAACCCATCTTAATTGACTGTGATTAGTAATTTTTTCCCAAATTAATAAAATATCTCTTTCAATTTCTGTAACTTCTTTTCCAATAATAAACTCTTTAAAGTAATCTATTGATTTACAACAAAGGTCATTACCTTTGCCAATTGTAAAAGTTAGACCTATACCTATTAAATTATTATCTTCGGTCTCGATAGTAACATAAGTAGCGGAATAATCACAATCAACGTGAACTGCATCCGTTCCTAAGTTTTCTTTAGACGTAGGAAAACGAATGTCTTGAGCAACAATATTTACAACTTTCACTTATTTTTAAATTTTTTCTAATTCAAAAATTTCATAACTTTCCATAAAGTTAGTTACTTCAATTTGAGTTATTGCGTATCCTGTCATTTTTATTAACCCTTATAGATTAACTTTGTTCATTTCCCACATTTGAACACTTTCGACACATTCATCGAAAATAGGTTTTGCTATCGGGTTATTACCAGAAACAAACTTTTTCATTTCGTCTTCATTATGAACTGAGACTTTAAACATAACATAACTTTTATCAGGTGCTACTGCTGGAACTGTTTTTTCAACATGAGCAATAGTTTTTCTTACCGCCATACCTTCATCTGATTGCATAAATCCCATGAACTTTTCAAATTTTCCTTCACCAGATTTAAATTTTGCCATTGCTAGCATTTCTTTTTCCATATTTCCCTCTTTCTTTTATTAATTGTTAATTATTCACTAAAGATATATCTGATTTCATCTTTAATGGTTCCTTCGACTGCAACTTTCTTTAATTGTTTTTGAAGACTTTGGTATTTTTTATCTGCTGACATTTTTTGATCTGCTTTAAAATTATCATCCTCAAACATCGTACCAATAAGAGTTTCTCTTATTGTTCTTGGATCACCACCTATTTGAAATGAAAAATAAACTTGATGTTTTGGATAATATTTTTTTCTTACCTTAGCTAAACCTTGGCCAATTTCCATAGCTTTACCTAGCATATCATCTTTTACTCGAAACGTTCTTGTATATATTGCTTTCATTTTTTTTCTTTAGTTTTTATGATTTAAAATTACTTCACCAGTTTTTCCATCAACTGAATCAATTACTTCCTTATTTAAATCCATTCGTTTTGTTCTTGAAGCTGAAGCTCGTTCCATTGCATCATTATCAGCATATAATGAAACAAACATTAAAGTTGTTTCATTAACACGGACTTCCAATAATTGTTCTGCTTCAGGAAATTCACTTGGTGCATTTGCCTTATAAGTGTCTGCAATTTGATCTGCGCCTTCTTTAGATTTTAAGTTTAGAGTTGTTATTCTAGCTACTGACATTTCTGTACTCCTTTCATTATTAATTTTTTATTATCTCAAAAAAACAAATGCATAACATTATAAAAATATTCGAGAAAATAAGATTAACAGCTATAAAATTTAATTATTTTACAACTTATCATAGAATTAATTTTTAATTTAATAATTAACAATGATTATTTTTTTTGATAAAAATTAATTATGATTGAAAAATTTAATGGATTTTTTTATTTAATTGTTTTCATAGTCCATTTTTTAGGTTTTGGAATTTATGCCTATCAAATGATAATTAATAATAAAAATTTTAGAGCTAAGTTTGAAATGGATGAAACAGCAACACCTATAATGCGAATGATAGGTGCTACGTTTCTTGGAGCATTATTAATGGCTCTTTACATTATGTTTATTAGGCCTAATGGTGTTGAAGGTACTTGGGCATTTTTTAATTTAATTTTTGTACAAAATCTTTGTATCTTCATTGTAAATACTTATTCGATTAAAATTGATAAAACAGGAATTAAAAATGATTCAAATGAGGGTGTTATTGCACCACTGGTTTTTACAATTTTAAGTGCAATCCTTTGTTACGGTCTAGCTGATAAAATTTATATCTAAAGCCAATTAGGGAAGGGCAATCCTTTTTCTTCAAGGAATTTTTTATTAAACATTTTAGTTGAATATTTATCGCTTCTATCACAAAGAATTGTTACGATTGTTTTACCTGGCCCTAATTCTTTACCCATTCTAATCGCACCTGCAATATTTATTCCACAACTTGTACCAAGACTTAAACCTTCTTTTTGAATTAAATCATAAAGAATAGGTAATGCTTCGTGATCATCAATTGAATAAGCGTCATCTATTTTAGCATTTTCAAAGTTTTTTGTTACTCTACTAGATCCAATTCCTTCAGTAATAGATCCACCTTCAGATTTTAATTCACCATTTTTTATATAATTATAAAGAGCAGATCCTTTAGGGTCTGATAGATAAATTTTAATGTCTTTGTTCTTTTCTTTAAGAGCGTTACTTACTCCTGAAATAGTTCCACCTGTTCCAGATGAACAAACAAAACCATCTACCTTACCATCTGTTTGGTCCCAAATTTCTTGTCCAGTTCCCTCATAATGTCCTTTAGCATTTGCGGTATTATCAAATTGGTTTGCCCAAATAACACCGTTATTGTTTGTTGGCCTAAGTTCATCAGCAAGTCTTGATGCAATCTTTATATAGTTGTTATCATCTTTATATGGTTTTGCTGGAACTAATCTAAGTTCTGCTCCTAAATTTCTTAGTAAATCTTTTTTCTCTTGTGTTTGACTATCATTCATTACAATGATTGTTTTGTATCCCAAAGAATTTCCGAGAAGACCTAATCCAATACCAGTGTTACCAGCTGTACCTTCAACAACAGTACCGCCTTTAGTAATTAATTTTTTTTCTTGCGCATCTTTAATTAGTGCTAATGCTGCTCTATCTTTTACCGAACCACCTGGATTTAAAAATTCTGCTTTACCAAAAATATTACATCCAGTAATTTCAGAAGCTGCTCTAAGTTTTATTAAAGGAGTGTTGCCAATACCTGAAATAAAATCGTTTTGAATATTGTTCATTAATCTGATTTTTTATCACTATCATCTGTGATACCGTAAGGTTTGAACTCACTATCTGCTATACCAACATTTCGAGCAGGTATACCTACCATTACAGCTTTTTCTGGCACATTTTTTGTGACTACAGCATTTGCACCAATTTTTGCACATTTGCCAACTCTTATAGGACCTAATACTTGTGCACCAGAACCTATTACAACCTCATCTTCAATAGTGGGGTGTCTTTTTATATTTCGTTGGTCACTTGAATTTATGCTGGGAGCAATACCTCCCAGAGTGGCCATATGGTAGATAGTTACATTGTCACCAATTTCAGAAGTCTCACCAATTACTACCCCCATACCATGATCGATAAATAAGTTTTTTCCAATTTTTGCTCTAGGATGAATTTCAATACCAGTTAAAAACCTTGAAAACTGTGAAATTATTCGAGCAATAAGATCAAATTTTGCAACACTGAAAAAGTTTGCAATTCTATGAAAGAAAACAGCTTTAACTCCTGGGTAAGTTAATAATAAACTTAGTTTAGATTTTGCTGCAGGATCTCGATCAATTATAGATTGTAAAAAGTTTTTCATGTTTTTTTGCTAGATTGACTTAAAAGTTATCTTTATATAGTGATTATATTTACTAATTAAAGAGGAGAATTTATGTACAGAAATACTAATTGTTTTCATTTAGCAGTTCCTTGTGGTGATTTGGAAGTTGCAAAAAAATTTTACAGCGAGACATTAGGCTGCAGATTAGATAATTCAGCT
>Ga0208407_1000696_pt1 | contig 15652 bp, 10 predicted proteins | sample ETNtaG_9_FD_185775 | JGI IMG/M metagenome (GOLD analysis project Ga0208407, IMG submission 185775) | Marine microbial and viral communities from oxygen minimum zone, Eastern Pacific Ocean - ETNP201406SV69 (SPAdes) (version 2) | ecosystem: Environmental > Aquatic > Marine > Oceanic ...
TGCAAACACAAAAACATTATTTGCATCTAGAGATCCTATGGGAGTTAGACCAGGCTTTTTAGGTATTAAAAATAATGAGGTATTTATTTCTTCAGAAGCAAAACCAATGATGAAATTTTGCGATACGATCACTCCTTTTCCTCCTGGATCCTGGTGGAGCTCAAAAAATATTAATCAATATAATAGATATTTCTATTATCGATCAGATAGAATTAGTGAATTTGACGAAAATATTATATGTGATAAAATAAATATTCTATTAACTAATGCAGTAAAAAAAAGACTGATGTCCGAAAGAGAAATAGGGTGTTTATTATCTGGGGGTCTTGATTCTAGCTTAATTACAAGCTTAGTATCAAAACACCAACAAAGTGGACAACTAAATACCTTTTCGATCGGTATGAAAGGAAGTATAGATCTCGAATATTCGCAAATTGTTGCCAAGTATCTTGATACAAAACATCATCAAATTGAGATTTCTGAAAATGAATTTTTGGATGCAATAGAAACCGTTATCTATAATATTGAATCCTATGATACTACAACAGTTAGAGCAAGCGTTGGAAATTATTTGGTATCTAAATACATAAAAGAAAATACTGATTGTAAAGTGATTTTTAATGGAGATGGAAGCGATGAAGTTTGCTGCGGATACATCTATCTTAAGAATGCTCCAGATGTAAATAAGCTCCAGCTTGAAAGCGAACGTTTAATAAAAGAAATATTTTATTTTGATGTATTGCGATCAGATAGGAGTATAAGTTGTAATGGATTGGAAGCTCGAACTCCATTTTTAGATAAATCATTTGTAACATATTATTTATCAATACCTGCTGAATTAAAACAATTTAATGGTATAGATAGATTAGAGAAGTATTTATTAAGAAAAGCTTTTCATGATGATGAAATCCTGCCAAACGAGGTTCTTTGGAGAAAAAAATGTGCATTTTCTGATGGAGTTAGCTCCCAAAAGAAGTCATGGCACAAAATAATTCAAGATTATGTTGATGATAAAATAACAGATCAAGAATTTCTAAAACAAAAAAACAACTATCAACATTGTCCACCAAAGATAAAAGAAAGCTATTATTATCGAAAAATTTTTGATTCTTTTTTCCCCAATCAAAATAAATTAATACCACATTACTGGATGCCTAATTGGGTTTCTACTTCAGACCCATCTGCAAGAGAGCTAGAAGGATATTCAGAATAATTAATTTTTATTAGTAAGAAACATTAATAATAAATAAATAAATTCATTCAAGTTTAATGAGATAAATAATCATTTAAGGTTTATAAGGTATGAGCAAAAATAATAATGAAAAATTAGGAGTTTTAATTCCAGGAATGGGTGCTGTTGCAAGCACATTTATTTGTGGAGTCATAGCATGCAATAAAGGATTAGCCAAACCTATTGGGAGCATGAGCCAAATGGGTTCTATTCGATTGGGAAAAAGAACAGATGATCGATCTCCAATTATAAAGGATTTTGCACCGCTAGCTAGTTTAAATAATTTAGTTTTTGGTGGATGGGATATTGCTGATGAAAATGTTTACGACATTAGCCTTCGATCTGAGGTCTTAGATAAAAATCTATTAGACGAGCTTAAATCAGATCTTGAAATAATAAATGTATATAAAGCTGTTTTTGATAAAAGATTTGTAAGGAGATTATCGGGCGATTGGGTAAAAACTGGAAAAAACAAAATGGATCTTGCTAAACAAGTAATGGATGATATAAAACATTTTAATGAAAAATCAGGAGCAACCTCCAATGTAATGATATGGTGTGGCAGTACAGAAATATACTTAGAACCTTCTGACGTTCATTCTAGTTTATCCAAATTTGAAGAGGGCTTGGAAAATAATGACCCTGATATATCTCCAAGTATGATTTATGCCTATGCAGCAATAAAGCTTGGAATTCCTTATGCAAATGGTGCCCCAAATTTATCAGCTGATATACCAGCTCTAATAGAACTTTCCAAAGAAACTAAGTGTCCTATTGCTGGAAAAGATTTCAAAACTGGACAAACACTAATGAAAACAATTTTAGCTCCTGGTTTAAAAGCCAGACAACTAGGTATAAAAGGATGGTTTTCTACAAATATACTTGGAAATAGGGATGGCGAAGTTCTCGATGATCCAGATGCATTTAAAACCAAAGAAGAAAGCAAACTAAGTGTTTTAGATACAATTTTAGAACCTGATAAGAATCCTGACTTATATAATGATTTATATCATAAAGTGAGAATTAATTATTACCCACCAAGAGGTGATGATAAAGAAGGTTGGGATAATATTGACATCTTTGGCTGGTTAGGATATCCAATGCAAATTAAAGTTGATTTCTTGTGCAGGGACAGTATTCTAGCAGCACCAATTGTTCTTGATTTAGTGTTATTTCTAGATCTCGCAAAAAGGTCTGAAATGGATGGTATCCAAGAATGGTTGTCTTTTTATTTTAAAAGTCCTATGTGCTTACCAACTCTGTATCCTGAGCATGATCTTTTTGTTCAGCTTGCTAAACTTAAAAATACCTTACGCCATATTATGGACGAGGATCTTATTACTCATTTAGGTCTAGATTATTATAAAAGTTAAATAATTGAAACTCGTTATCATCGCTGCAGGTAGAGGATCAAGAATATCTTCTATATCCAATGGTTTACCAAAAATATTAATTGAAGTTTTTAATAAGACATTACTAGAACACCTTATACAAAATTGTGTATCTGTAGGTATTTCAGATATAGTAATAGTTACAGGACATAATTCTGATATTATAAACGATTATATATCAAATAATAGATTCAATATAAACATAGAGTTAGCCTATAATGATGATTGGAATTTGCCAAATGGGATTAGTGTATTAGCATCAAAAAATAATATTCCACAGAATCATGATTTTTTAATTTCTATGAGTGATCACTTTTATAAAGAGGATCTATTATTAAAAATAAAGAATAGTGATTTGCAAAATATGACAGTAAATGTAGGTGCTGATTATAAAACTTCTGCAATACATGATCCAGATGATGCCATGAAATTAATAATTGATAAAAATTCTAATTTAATCAGTCAAATGTCAAAAGATTTACTAAAGTATAATGCGGTAGATTGCGGAATATTTAAGTGCAAATATGAATTTTTTTCTATTCTTCAGAAAGCCAAAGAAAATGGAAAATATTCTTTATCTGATGCATGCAATATATTAATAAAGAATCAAGATCTTGGAGGTGTAAATATTGGTGATAGTATTTGGCTTGATATTGATACACCAGAAGCATTGGATTATATAAATAAGAATCGAAAATTATTTGAATAAATACAATATTTGGCTCTGAAAATTGAATATATACTATTACGCAAATCAAGTATATCAATATGGTCACATAAAGCCAGTATTTGCAAAAACAGGTGGTACGTTTGTTGTAAACAAATTTAATCGATTTCTAAGATTCAAATTCTATATGAATAATCCAGACGTGATTATTAGAGATCTTAGAAAACAATTAGAGCTTAATGGTGTAATCATATCATGTTCTAATGCCATAATAAAGAATAATAAAAACACATCTATTTCAATATTTATTGGTCATGGTGCCGGAGATAAAAAGTATGGTGGTTCAGCGCATGATTTAGAAACATATGATTACCATTTTATTTCTGGTAAAAAACATTTACATAAATTAATAGATGTGGGAATTAATATACCTGATGAAAAACTAATTAAAATAGGATATCCAAAATTTGATGAATACTTAAAAACGAATAAAGATGAATATTTGAAATATTTGGGTATAAAGGATAAAACGAGAAAAAATATATTATACGCACCTACTTGGAAATGGGGCGATGGAACACTCAGAAGGTTCGGAAAAAAGTTTTGTAGAGAAATTAGTAGAGAGCATAATCTTATAATTAGGCCACATTTTGAAGATAGGGGATATATTATTAGATTAAAATTATGGGCAAAATTAAATGGTTTAAAACACGTATACTTTTCAAATCCTGCGCAAATTATAAAAAACAATTCAATGAATGACTTTGCAATATCTGATCTTATGATCAGTGATACTTCATCAATTAATTATGAATATTTAATTACGTGTAAGCCAATCATAATTGTAGATAACAATTATGATCAACTTCACAAAATGCCTACAGATTTAAATATATTAGATATTGTACAAATTTATCAGAGTAACAAAAATGATATTTGCTCTATGATAGATTATGAACTAAGTAATAACACATTTGATCTATATAATAAAATGTTACATAACTGCTTTTATTTTAATGATGGAAAAAGTTCTGATCGAGCATCAGACTTTATACAATCACTGAATATATGAATCAATTATATAATCCATATGCATCTGCACTAGATGGACTAATATTAAAGGATCCTGTTAGGGCATTCTTTAGTTTTTGCAAAGAAAGAGAAAATATCCGGAACAAAAGAGAAAATGGAGATCAATTTCCTTGGTCAAATGATCCTATTTTTCAACAGGGAAGATTTTTAAATGTATTCCGTGAAGATGACCGTGGCAGCAAAGCAATACTGCAATTCGCCAAAGATTTAGAAAAAGATTTACCTGCATTAATTCATGCATTATTCTTTTCTAGATGGTGTAATAGACAAGAAACGCTTAATCAATTATCATCATCAATTCTAAGTCAACAAAATGAATTAATAAGTACTTTAAATACTATTGAACCTTGGTGTAACACAACTGCTTATCCTGTTGAGCACATTCAATGGGATGGAAAAGAATATAATCGAATAGATACGGCAACTATTCTATTTGAAAGAATTAAAGAATCACTGACAAATATTATTATTGAAGCAAAAGGCGATGTAATTACTGCTACTAATTTGGTAAATAAAGAATTTCAAATGAAAAATGATTTCCCAATTTTTATGGCAGTCATTGATATAGCTTGGTTTAGGCCTGATATAATTGATCCTGCTAGCCATGTTCCAACGGGAATTGGAGCAGTTGCTTTCTTAGACAGACTTCAAAAACACTTAGGGTTAGAAAACCATAAGCAAACATGTGAACATATGATCAGTATACAGAATGAATATTGGCCTGAAGCTAAACGACCATTTCAACCAATTGATATTGAGTATCTTTCATGTGAATGCAGGAAATACTATAGCTACGTTAATGGGACAAAACTATTTGAAGGAAAAAACATATTTAATCCTAAATCATAAACAAATATTATAACATTTGTTTAATTCGAATATAATCACCAGATGTTTCTAATCTTACTGTAACAGGATAATCCTCTCTGTTCCTCCAAAACCACCCGTGATACCCATCAAATGCTGCTTTTAAATCTCCATTATCCGAAGAAACCATTCTTCCTTTTTTATAGCTCATAAAATTATCAGTTCCTTTATACCCATCTCCATGTAAATTATAATTTAATCCACCCTTTGATGTTTTCCATTCATATTGAACTAAAGATTCCCTTTTCATCTCTAGTTTAATTTCAATCGCTTGCCCAGGTTCTAATGTGTGCTCAACAACATCATTATTAACCACTATTTTATCTTTATGATCAATATTAGATGAAGGTACATTTATTTCATCTGCAGGTTCATTTTGAGCTTCATCCAAAAGGCTCATTTTTATATCACCCATTTCCTTCAAACCTAATAGGTTACCAACTCCTGTTGGATCTGTTCCATATTCTGCAGGAAAAATCACAATTAATAATAATATGAATGTTACCAGTATAGCTATTATTGTAGACTTCAAAAGCTGTGATGAAGTAGGTAAATCTTTTTTGGTTGGCTGTTGTACATTAAACATTATTTTCTCTTATCAAGAATTAAAATAACCTAATAGCTGATGCCCCGTTAACATAAATCCTAAAATCATTAATATAATATTTGTTGAATATGCATATGCAATAAAACTAGGCAGCTTACGCCAATAACTCATTAATATTAGAATCGCAGATAGTGCTAATAACTGACCAAATTCTACTCCAATATTAAATGCTATTAGATTTGTTAATAAACCATTGGGATCCATATCAAATTCAATAATTTTTGTTGCTAAACCAAAACCATGAAATAAACCAAAAATTAATGTGGTTATTTTTGTGTTTGGCTGAATTCCAAACCATTGTTGATATACGCCTAAATTATCTAATGCCTTATACACAACAGATAATCCAATTATTGCATCTATTATATAAGCATTAATATGTACGTCAGCGAAGACACCAAATATCAGTGTAGATGAATGACCAATAGCAAATAAACTAACATAAATACCAATATCTCTTAAACGGTACAGAAAAAATATAACACCTACAAGAAACAGGATATGATCGTATCCTGTTACCATATGCTTTGCGCCTAAATACATAAATGGCACAAAATTAACTCCATTAATTTGTTGAATATATCCTTGGTCACCTGTAGCAACACCATGACCAAATAATGAGATATGAATTAAAGAAAAGAGTATGAGAAGTTTTAAACTACTATACTGATTCATAAAGATAAATTATTCAAATTGTGTGGGGTCTAAACGGATCAAAGATATAAGACCACCATCATTTCCTTCTCTAAATCCATACCCGCCTACTACGATATCACCATCTTCTAATTCAACAATTGATTGATTCACTTGATATAATTGCACACTAAAGATCATGGTGCCCTCTTCATCTACTTTTGTTAAAAAAGAACGATCATCAATTAAATAATATCCACCTCTTGATGAGGCTACAATATCATAATAACCATAATTGCTCCCTTCTTCAACAAAACAACTTTGCCATTGGGTTCCACCAGATTGATTCTTCTTTATGATTGAATTTGATCTCCAGCTATTACAAAACCCTGCAGCAGCATATCCTCCACTTGGTGATTCTACTACAGAATAAAGTACTGCATCGCCAACTGATTGATTCTTTTTCTTCCATAATTGTCCACCATCCGCATTTGTTTTTACCATAAAATTATTATAAGCGCCATGCTGCGTACCTGAATACCCAGCAAATACAAGATTCCCATCTGATGTTTCAATAACAGAATACCCTTCATTTGCATCAGAACTTGAAAAAGTTTTACTCCAAATAAGAGATCCTGTATTACTATATTTTCTCAATAAAGCTTTTGAATTCCAACCATCATCATTCCATGTCCCCGTTAAGACATAATTTCCATCTTGAGTCTCAATAACGCTTCTTCCCCAATCATTGTTTTCTTCATTACCAAATAATTGTTCCCATTCAATTGTGCCACTACTATTTGTCTTCACTAGAAATATATCAGGATAACATGCTGCAGACGTATCGCATTCATAATATCCCGTAGCAATAAATCCGCCATCAGATGTTTGACTTGCGCTATGCAACGATGTCGAATTATTGTACACTTGATGCCATTCTTTTTGTCCATTAGAATCTGTTTTAATCAGAAGTCCAACATAGCCAGCTGCTGCGCCCGCTATAATAAAACCACCATCTGAGGTAGGCTCAACGCTCCACCCTTCAGTAAAATATACCCCATCAGATGAATTAAATGTTCGAAGCCATTTTAGCGTAACTCCATTCAGTATATATTCACAACTTCCATCATCATTGGTAGCTAAATCACTATAGTTTGTTGCTATACTATCTGTGCATCCATTTACATTATTCCCATCACTATTTTCATCGCAATAAAAAGAAATGAAAATGGATATCATAATTATTATGATTTTATTGTTTATTACTTTCATAATTGAATTCTCAAATAAATTTAAGTCTACATATTAAGTTATTAATATTTTTTTTCATTGATAACTTTTTTATAGTTTATTGGATCAGTGTCGCCTTCCGTATTGATAACCAAAACTGTTGAATTCTTATTTAAGTTAAATTTTTCTTTCAATTCTTTATAATAAGTAGATCTTGATAAACCGATTAAGCCACCAAGCCCACTCGATCCAGATTCACCAGATATAATCAAAGGATCATCAGGTATTGGATAAGCTAGCAACCTCATAGCTTCCTCACATAATTCATCTGCAATAGACATAGATGCTGATAGACCATTTTTTAATATATCCCATGCTAAGGTTGATACAGAAGCACAGTTTAATCCAGCCATAATTGTTGTTCCATTATTTTGAACAATAACTCTGTTTCCAACTTTAATCGATTCAAATAAACAGTTTGCACTGTAGGGTTCTACACTAATGCATATTGGAGGATTCTTCCATTGCGTTGCAACATAACCCAAGATTGAAGCAGCCCAACTACCTACGCCAGATTGAAGAAATAATACATCAACAGTCTCTCTTTTTAATTGCTGGGTTACCTCATACATTTCAGTCCAATATCCTTTCATGATATCTAATGGAATTTCTTCAAAACCATCCCAAGCTGTATCCTGAATCAACGACCAATAATTATTACCATTCTTATTTCCTTCCTCTACACGAATATTGGCCATTTCTACAGCAATATCATATGATTGGTCTATCACATGTACCTCAGCCCCTTCATTTTCTATAGCTTTTATTCTTGCCGGAACCGTCCATTTAGGCATATAAATAACTGCCTTTCTATTTAATTTTCTAGCAACCCATGCTACTGCTCGACCATGATTCCCATCCGTAGCTGTACAAAATATCTTAATTTGTGGGAATTTTTTTATCTGCCTATGCATTGCATAGGAGGCGCCTAAAGCTTTAAATGCATTAAGACCAAATCGAGGGCTTTCATCTTTTAGTAAAACATTACCGATGCCTAAATGCTTTGCTAAACCCGGAAGCCTAACTAAAGGTGTCTCTTTATTTCCTATGGAATCATGAAAAGAAGCAATTTTTTTTGGATCCCAGGTTTGGATAGAATATAAATCTTTAACTTTGTCCAGATTAAAATGTTGATTCTTTATAATATTTAATTTTTCCATTTATCAATTGATAAAAATAATTATTCCGTACCTACAGTTATTTCCAACCCCTCATTTGGTATATACCATATATCTTTTTCAAGATCTATTCCTCCACCCATTTGATTTTGAACAACTCTATCTATGATATATATACCAACTTCTGCCATATGAAAAAACGTGTCAATTCCATTATCAGGAAATCCAATTCTAGTTCGATGAATATTATATCGATCGGAAAATTGTTTACCGAATGCTTTTTCAACTCCATCCTTTCCTATCATAAAGCCTATTAGACCTCCCCAAGTAGATGTTGGATTATCAGAATCCCAACCAGCAAGGGTTCCTATCTTAATGGTTTCAAGAATGTCACCTTGACCATAAAACAAGCTAACAATACTTGCTGCATAATTTATACCAGCTGCAAAACAGGCATTACAATATAATTCTTTAGATGTAAGATTATATCCATCATCTTGGTTCAACTGATATTTGGTATAAATCTCATCCCGCACTTCTTCCCAAGGTATTTCTTCATCATATCTGTATTTAACATAATCAAACATTTTTGCTGCATAAGAAGCATCAGGTAACCGCTTGCGTGCATAGTTTGCCATCCAAATAATATTATCTTTTATTGATTTATTCTCATCTATATATGATGCTAAAGAATACATGATAACATAAAATTCAGAAATCCATTCAGCATCTAATTTTGCAGTTGTTCGTATTGGCAAATGAGCAAGTTTCAGAGCTATATCAGGTCTTGCAGGTGCAAAGAATCCAAAAATCTCCGTTGTTAGCTGCGCATCAATCATCTCATAATTAGGATTGTTTTCTGGTAGACTAGTCTCTGGTGGAATCATCCCATCACGCATAAGATCAAAAGCAGTTTGGTTTGATACCCATAAATAATTTTCTTCTTCATGCTTAATATGGGTTAACCAACCTTCTCTTATTTGTTCTCCAGACAAAATACTTGTTTGATTTTTATACATAAGATATTGATACATATATTCAATATCTGTATCATCATCAGAACCCCAAATACCATTTTTATCTTCAAATACAAAGTCAATTGTAGTTGATAATTCGCTAGGATTATCTCCACTCCAAATATTTGGTTGATCCAGTTTCCCCCAATCATCTCTCGTATAAAATCTACCGGTTTTTATTTCACCAACATTTCCTATTTTATCCATTTCTGTAACTAACCCTGTCCAATTGGCTATACATTGGCCAAGCCAAAACCCATACAACTTATTTGCATAATCTGAGCGGGATAAAATCATGTCTGTGGGACTAGGTGAGTAACCTTTATATTCGAAATTTTCGTTAATTAATGTATGATTATGGATATTTTTGAAAGAGGTTGATTGTGAATGGTTATAAGAGATTAAAATAATAAAAATAATAGATATCGTAGAAAAAGATATCAGCGTACCGCGCTTATCCATGATAAAATATATTCATTATCATATTATCATTATAGCCCACGAATCCGTGAGCTATAATGTTCATTCAAAATTTATTTTAGCAATACCATCTTTTCCGTATGCATATAATCACCAGCTTGAATCTGATATAAATAAATACCCGCGCTTATTGCTTTTCCATAATCATTTGTTGCATCCCAAATAATTGATTTAAAACCAGCATCCTGTACTTGATTTACCAGAGTTTTCACTTCTCTACCAAGCATATCATAGACTGTGATATTTACCATACTATTTTCTGGTAAATCATATCTAATTCTTGTTACCGGATTAAATGGATTTGGATAGTTCTGATGAAGAGCAAACTCTGCAGGTAGTAATGATTCATTTTCAGAGCTCATGCCGTTTACAGTTAAACTTAATGGAATAATAACTGCTCCCTGATCCGGATCATTACTGTTAATAGAAATACCAGCACTATAAACACCTGGATCCATTCCTGCAGCACTTATATTAAGCAGAACGCCTGCTGATCCTTCTGGTGATACTGTGCCGGACAATGGGTTCATAGTTAACCATTCATTTAGGATTGTAAATTCTACAGTTTCAGAAGCTCCAAATTCACCACCTGTCGCTATTAACTCATCATTTAAATATAAATTATATTCACCATTACCATATCCACAACAGATACCATCTAGGTAAGCATCGCTAATTATGAAACGATACGCTCCTGCCGGTATTTCATAATCCCACGTATAAAGCGTACCTTGACTATTTAATGTATTCTGTGAGACACTGGCTAAAAGGTAACCATCTTGATACAATACCCACCCAGTTTCTTCTGGATAATTATCCGTTAAAATTTCTATTCGTAATTGATTATCTGTTGCAAAGTCATCTTCTCCATCATTGTTTTGATCACGACCACCATCATACACAATTTCAATGTCAAAATCCAGATTGCTACCACCACTATTTGAAATAGTTAGTTCTTCAACAATAGAAGCGCCAGATTCAACCTCTAAGATGAAAGAGCCTGGATCTGTATCCACATTAGGAGCAAGAACTATTGTGGATGTAACTGGTACAGTAAGAGATGGATTATCTGAGTCGTTAGAAGTAATTGTAACATTCGCACTAAAATCACCCAAATCTGTACCAACAAGAGATAATTCAATTGAATCCACTTCTTGTGGTTGTATATCTAAGGAGGCTTCACCAACTGTAAGATTTTCACTATCTGAAGTTAGCTGAGTTTCCAATACACCACTTCCATGGTTACGAATTACCAGAAATGCTTCATCTGCATAGTCCAAATACGACACGCCAAAGTCTACAGAAGAATTTTGTAATGTTATATTTGGGATGCCTGTTAGACTCATCTGTGCTAAGATTGTATACTGTGGAGTCATCGGATCATTAGTTGCAACATTAATATCCGCAAAATATTCACCACCAAGCATTCCACTTCCATCAAATGTAGCTATAATATCTTGACTACTCCCTGATGGAATTGCACCATTTTGTAAATCGAGGGATAACCAATTCGGTTTAAAATTATACGTAATGTATGATCCTGACCCAAAACTTGGTACCAAATCCACACCTTCTTCATCACCAAACGCATTATCTGCGATTATACCAAAATTTATTCCACTGGAACCATCGAACCAACCTGCTTTTACACCTATTATTAATTCATTGCCATATGGAGTCATATAATTAGTCCTGAGCGAGTCGAGATCCACTGAGACCCATCCAAAACCAGGAACGTTTTGATATTCCCATATTCCACCAAATTCATGGTTCCATCTAACAATTCCAATTTCTGCACCTATATTAAAATATGGTACAAAATCTATTGGTCGACCAGTATTGGGATTTTGATCAACATCAATATAGATAAAAGTGATTGCAGGTAATGCACCAGGGTTATCCCATGATTCATAACTATCCCATTTAAATAACAGTTCTCCATTTTGTTCATCCATATATATATTTCTAAGATCGTATGGAGTACTATTATTTTGATCCGTATGTATTAATTCCCAAGTATAATTATTATCTCTAGAAACTGTTGTATGATTTGTTTCTGAATGATTGTTATTACCTGAATCATTGGATAGCTGTAACGCTTTTTCTCTCATACGCTGGCGCGTTTCACTATTGGTATAATCAAAATATCCATCGAATGGCAATCTTTTAGCTTGAGGATTTGCTTGGCTTTCATATGATCTGGATCCATCTCGTTGACTCTGTTCAGTTACATTCAATTCGTATGTAAGTTCACCTACTCCAGTATTACTTAATGTAAAAGACTGGTTCAAACTATCACCTACATCTATTGCTGCTGATATTGATTCAGTAGCCGATATTACTGGAGGTTCTACCGCATCAACATATACAGGAATAGTAAGAGTACCTTCATCGGAATCATCCGATACAATTGTTATATTGCCACTATGAGGACCAACTCCATCATCCGTCATAAAATTTATGGTTAATGATAAATTTTCACCATGATCCAGAGTTGCAGAAGATTGGGAAATTGTAAAGGCAGTATTATCTACTGTTATACTACTCACGTTTAAAACATCTGCCCCATCATTCCCCATTCCTAATTCCATCGATCCACCATAATTCCCTGGTCCATCATAATTCACAAAAATCTCTCCAAAATCTGCTGTATCTGCATCTACCCATATATTGGGTGCACCTGTAACGCTTAAATGAACTGGTACTTCTACTTGCGCATTGCTGGAGTCATTACTGGTAACTATAATGTTTGCATAATATTCGCCACTATTCATTCCGCTGGCATCAAACAAAACGTCTACATCAAATGAAGAACCTGCACTTACTGTACCTGATTCTGAAGATAGATGAATTGCCCTAGGCTTGGCTACCCTCGTATAGGAAAATCCTCCACCACCGACACCAATATTTCCCAGTTGCCAGCTATGAAAATATACTTCATGGTAAATATCATCATCAATAAGATGCATAAGAATTGGAAGATTATTTGGTATGAAATAATTATTTAAAGAATCCCCAATGCTATGCCCCAAAACATCTGTACCAAAAGTCTCAAAAACTACAGATCCAATATCATCAAATGATCCGGCTGCCCATTCTGTTCCCGCTGGATTGTGAGGATGCCAATCATTTGCTTCATAAAATATATTGAATATGGCACCACCTTGTTCTCTAGTTATCCATATATCATCTGTAATTCTATCTTGGTGTTGTGATAATGTGTGATCTACTAAGTTCTCTTTAATAAAAGTGACAGAGTCCATGGTAACCCAATCAACCTCCATCTCCCAATTAAGGTTACTACTACCGCTGTTTGTAATCGTTAATGTTTGTGTCTCCATTTCACCAGTATGCAAATCAGCCGATAATGAATCCGGCGACACTGCTAGATTAGGTGTTACAGATGTGCGACTGTAAGAAAAACCTCCACCAGTGTTGTTTCCCCCAGAATAAGATGTAAAAGTCAAATCGAAATAGAGACCTTCTTCAGGCAAATAAAGTGATACTGTATCATCAATAATCGAGGATGGTGACCCACCATGCATCGCAACAAAATTGGTATAACTATCAGCACTTGCTGTTGAAGAAGTTGAATTAGCCCAAAGAGTACCAACTGGTGATCCAGAACTCCCAGAATATCCACTCTCTACAGCAATATTAAAAATGCTCTGGTTATGTTTTCTTGTAATCCAGACATCTTCTGTGATACGGTCTTGATTTTCTTCAAGAGTCCAGTCCGCTGAATCTGTTTTTGTAAAAACAACGGTTTCAGCTAACAATCCATTTAGAATAAAGACAAAAAAGAAAAATAATTTCATAAATAAATTTTTTATTATATTTTGCTTCAAGTTAGACCTCCCACTTGTATAATCATTACAATAAAATAATCTACACATAACATTGATAATTATCTAGAAACAAACGCTCCTAATTTAGAGGTGCATTTTTTTCCAGATTTTGAACCGTTTACTTTAATAGCACCATCTTCTTATTATATATAGAGTTTCTAGTTTTTATCTGGAAAAAATAAACTCCACTTGGTTGATCGCTTCCGTTCCATTGAATACTGTGATTACCAATAGAGAGTTCATTGTTAATCAGTGTAGTTATTTGTTCTCCAGCAAGATTAAATACCTTCATCCTCACAAACTCCCGTTGTGGCAATGAAAAGTCTATTGTGGTTATTGGGTTGAACGGATTTGGATAGTTCTGATGTATAACTATATGATTTGGTAGCTGCATCAATTCACCTTCAACAATGGAAGTATTGGTCTCTGTAAATTGTAGAATTGTCAAATCACCTTCAAGATTACTAGCAAAGACCATCCCATTCTGCGTAAATGGATACACTCCCCAACATCCAGAACCTGCAGGATCGGGGACATCATTAAAAGGGTAGGTATCATATTGAGCGACTTCAATGAGATTAGTTGGATCACTGATATCTACTACGGTAACACCCGCAGAGTAGTGAGAAAGATACGCAAACTCACCCATTATATGTGTATTGTGTGCGTATCTATTAGAACCCAAATATTCTCCTACAAGTTGTATATTTTCCATATCCTCTATATTCCACATTTTTACAGTCTGATCAACTGTCTCTTCTGTTGTCATAACATGAGATCCATCATCCGTAGGCCAAATGTTATGTATATATCCCGAATTTGGAACATCAACACGTGCAAGTAACTCTGGATTATTCTTATCCGAGAAATCAAATATTGAAAAAGATCCAGCAAAATACTCGCAAACATACACAGTGTCATTCCTAGCATAAAGATCGTTTAAATACCCAAAAGTAAATGAAAGAATATCTTCGGGATTTTCAGGGTCTTCTAAGTTCACTACTCGGAATCCTAGATAGTCTTGTTTCAGAATGTAGGCATAACCTGTAGCTGTATCGATGCTAAGATTGTGTGCTGTGGTATCACTTCCATGAATATAAGATCCGACAAACCGAACGCTATCCGGAAGAGGAGAAAGGTCAATTATCATTAAGCCTTCGTTCGTTCCTGTAAACGTTGACATAGCATATGCATAATGACTATAGGTTTTTATATCGCGATGGTAATAATACGGACCTTGCTCCATCGGGCCGGGTACAATATCAATGACTTCCATATCTGAAACGCGTACAACGGCTATACCTTCCATCACTCCCATCAGTGCATACTCTTCCCCATCAGGTGCGGTATAACCCCAGATATCAGTTCCTCCAACCGTATCTCCCTCAGCTGAAATGTAGGATTCGAACCAA
>Ga0208407_1000697_pt1 | contig 15651 bp, 13 predicted proteins | sample ETNtaG_9_FD_185775 | JGI IMG/M metagenome (GOLD analysis project Ga0208407, IMG submission 185775) | Marine microbial and viral communities from oxygen minimum zone, Eastern Pacific Ocean - ETNP201406SV69 (SPAdes) (version 2) | ecosystem: Environmental > Aquatic > Marine > Oceanic ...
ATCTCGCCATAGCCCTCGGGTGCTAGGAGGTCGTGGCATAGTACGTACTTCGCGTCATCGGGGTCGGGGCGGTGGTAGAATGGCTTGGCGACTCTGGGGTAATGGGTGAGGAAGTGCGGGACCTCGAAGTCAGCAGTGAGTACCTTCTCCTTGGAGTAATCCAGATCCTGCCCCCATTCTATCTCGACGCCCTTACTCTGGAGCGTCTCGACCGCCTCGTCGTAGCGTATCCGGGGGTACTCGCTATCAGCGTACCTTTCAACTAGGGAGAGGTCCCTCCCCAAGCTCTCGAGTTCGTCTGACCTATCGTCCAGTAGAGTCCTTGCGATGTTGCGGACCACTCCCTCTCCGTGCTGCATGACCTCGTCGTTGGAAGCCCATGCTATCTCCATCTCAGCGTGCCAGAACTCCGTGAGGTGCCTCCTCGTCCTGCTCTTCTCTGCTCGGAATGATGGGGCCATCGTGTATAGCCTCTCGAGGGCGGGCATCGCTGCCTCGGCATAGAGTTGCCAAGACTGGGTTAGATATGCCTTCTTTCCGAAGTAGGGGACCTCGAAGAGAGTGCTTCCGCCCTCGACCGCCCCAGCGACGAAGTTTGGGGCCTGGTACTCGATGAAGTCCCTGTCGCGGAAGTATGAGTGGATAGCACCGAAGACCGAACTTCTGATCTTCAGCATGGTCGTCATGCGGCTCGTCCGCAGGTACAAGTGACGGTTGTCCAGTAGGAACTCTGTCTCGCCACCATCAGATTCATCCATCGCTGACTCGGTGATTGGAAATGGGCGGTCGGGGTTCACGGGTCCGATGACCTCGGCTTCGGTCACTTGCACCTCATGGCCGTGCTCCCTGTCGGTTGCCTCGACCACCCCCCTGATCACCACGCTCGTCTCTATCAGGGAGTTTTTGAGCGACTCGAAGCACTCGTCGCCAACCAAATCCCTCTTCACGACGCATTGGACGTGCCCTGTTGAATCCCTTACTACGATAAACCGTATCTTGTTCGAGCCGCGCGTCCTGTGGACCCAACCCTTCAGTTCTACGGTTTCCCCATCATGGGATCCGGACCTGACATCACCTATCCAGTACTGCTTCCCCATAGTGGCGCCATTCTGCCGTCTTGGCTCACGGTTATGAAACCTCGATTGTGTGAGGATGGTTATGGCGGGTCTGACGGGGTTCGAACCCGCGACCGCCCGGTTAAGAGCCGGGTGCTCTACCTGACTAAGCTACAGACCCGTCTCGGGATTGGCGGTCCCTCTTTAACCACGACGGACGGCTACAGTCTGCCATCTGGCTTGACTAGAGTTTCCACGCCTCCGCTGGAAGCCATCACGACAGCATCGCATATTCCTACGAAAAGCCCCACTTCGACTACTCCCGATATCTCAGAAATCTCCCCCTCCAGAGATTCTGGGTTGGATATTGTGGGGCCGAATGAGCAGTCTAGGATGAATCCCTGATTGTCCGTGATGTACGGACCCTCCTCCCCGCCTCTGAGTCTGACTTCTCCAGGGCAAATGCTGGATATTCCGTCTCTCACATCCTCCCATAGTATTGAGTCCACCTCTATCGGAAGATCGAATCCACCAAGGGTGCTAACCTGCTTGGTTTCGTCTGCCACCACCACCATCGAGTTAGAGGCCCTGGCCACGACCTTCTCCCTGGTCAATGCGCCTCCGCCTCCCTTGATGAGGTCGAAATTCGGGTCGAACTCATCCGCACCGTCGATTGTCAGATCGAGGTTCGTTGCCGTGTCTATGGTTCGGAGGGGGATGTCGAGGTGCTCTGCGAGCCGCCTGGTGTCCTCGCTTGTTGGGACTCCGACGACTTCTATTCCCTCCTCCTTGATCATCCTAGCAATTTCGATTATCGAGTATCGGACTGTAGAACCAGTGCCAAGTCCCAGTGCCATTCCATCCGAGACGAATCGGCATGCAGCGATACCTGCCTGCTCCTTCAGTTGCTCCACTCCTGCCATGCAACTACGAAAAGTTGGACGTGCATGATGGTTGCCCTAGACCTCCGGTGGGTTCATCCGGTATGGTGCATCCGCACATATGAGGGAGCAGGAGGGTCGCTGACAGTGTTAGACACTGAGGAAAGTCCCCTCTCCGCGATGCAGGCGTCCTGTCACAAGGCAGGGGTCCGGGAGGGCCGGCTCTGCAGCAGAAACGAACCATGCCAGGGGTACGATGAACCCGAAAGGGAGAGGTTTCCTGAGCGTGGCTGGAACGGGCAACCACGCCGGAGCAAGTCCAAGCAGGTCCGCAGGGCATCGACAGGACCGGGTAGGATGCATAGTTGAATGCGACCAGCCGAAAGGTGAACAGAAAGGGGCTTACTCCCTGCACCCTCGCCATTATTTCCTAGTCGAAGACAACTGCGTCAACCGGTGACGCGTCGGCTACTGATCCGCTCTCAGCGTAGTCCTGCCAAGTCCCTATCTTTCCTCGCAGGGCGTGGGAGAGTTCGTGGGATGCCACGATTAGGCTCGGCAGTAGGATAGAGCTAGTCAGGAGAGCTAGGACGAGGAGCAACATCATCAGGATGAAGAAGTTCTGCAGCCCGGGAATTGCTACGAAGAGCCCGGCAGCCAAGCCAGTGCAAGTGGTGGCGGTTGTCTCGAAAATGGTCCGTCCGGTTCTGGATACTGACTTTTGTATCCCCGCTGGGGTCTCACGCTCATCCTTGATGCGATCTATGATGTGTATGGAATCATCCACTCCTATCCCAAACACCAATGTCCCGATCATAGCGGTGAACACGTTGACATTGACCTTGTAGAACCACATCAGCAGAGGTTGCCAGAGGACGACAACGCCTACAGCCGTCATTGTGAATATTGCGAGCCTTGGGGACCTGAACAGGAACGCCATGACGAGAAGCAGAATCAGCATGGTTGCAATCGTGGTCTTGGACTGAGCCTGATGAATTCCGTCGTTGATGTCCAGTGAGACGGGCAAACCCCCGGTGAGTAACGAGTTTGAGACGCCATCTATCCCAAGCGCGCTGCACTTCAGTGGGGTCGAGCATCCCCCTTCGTCCAGATGCCCGTCGATCGTCTCCCTTAGGCCTCCTGCGACTGCCAAATTGATGTAGGGCTGATTTACGTAGACCAGAGTCTTAGTCTCCCCCTCCCCATCATCGGAGTTCATCAGCATGGACCTGACCTCAGGGCTTAGTGTGTCGAAGGCGATGTTGACCATGTCCTCCCTGCTGCTAACGGAGTAGGGCCAGCACTCTGGCCTTAGTGGGTTGGCCGATTCATCCCAGCATTCATCGTGAATCAACTCCCACAGGCTCTGATCATATATCTCCAGGCTCCCTATATCCACATCCACGTGAACAGCCTTCAGGATATTGACTAGGCTTATTGTCGTGGTATTCTCGACGTTGTCTATCTTCATTGCCTGCATATTCTCGATCGCATCCAGAATGGGCAGGTCCCGGATAGGGGCCGTTTCGTTTTGACTGCCCCTCTCAGTTGCATCGACGATGAACATATTTGTCTGCCCCCCCTCGAAAACTATGCTGTACTCCCTCAGTGCCTCGTATGACTCGAGCCCAGGGGGGACCTCGTCCGATGATCCAGTGATGTCCTTGCCCAACTGCTCCTTGAACATCATCCCCCCCCAGATAGTCGCTGCGAAAGAGACCAGGATGACCAGAAGAGTGGCCTTGAGTGGGACCTTTCCGACCGAATCCCAGAAGTCATCGAGCAGAGAGAAGGTCAGGGTTGTCGAGAGAGTGAATCCCAAGATTAGGGAGCCATTGCTAGTGAGGTCGAAGAATGTGTATAAGGAGCCGGCGAATATTGTTGTAGAAACAGCGTAGAATAGTAGGCTGTTTATCCCAAGGATGGTGCCGAAAACATCTGATGTGTCTATTGCCGAGTCGGGCACCCTCCTATTCATTGATTTGGCCTCTGCAGCCTTCTCTTCCCCTATTCTCTTCCTCCTGGAAGAGTCAACAACGCTAGAACTGAATAGATTCTTTGAGACCCCCTTCCTATACCTGAGCAGTTCAATCCAAGCGGGCACCATCAGCATCGAGATGATGAAGGTGGACGAGATGCCGATCAGAAGCGTCTTGCCAACGGTTCTCATTGGCTCAATTGGAACTAGGCTGTGCCACATCAGCACGCTGAATCCGACTATCGTTGTGAGGGCAGATAGGAAAATGGCGTTCCCGGTGGTCATGGCCGCCCTGACATTCGCAGTGAGGCTGATCTGCGGGTCGAATGGGTCGGGTTCGATGACCTCTTCGCCGTCCCGCCTCGAAGCCCAAGCATCGTCCTCCATCTTTTTCAGAATCTCGGACCGATTCTCCTCTATCCTGTTGGTCAGGTGGAGAGAATAGTCTACCCCGAGGCCAACCAGGATCGGCCCAGCAGAGATAATCATCGGAGTCAGCATGATGTCGAAAATGACGGTTGACCCGAAGGTAACTGCGAGACTCATCGCGATAGGTGTGCCGCAGATGACCAGAACCTTCCAGCTGCGATGAAGGATGAACATTGTCAGCCCTACAAGAACCAGGCTGATAGGGAGCATAGTATGTCGCAGCTCATCGTAAATAGAGTCAGATACATCATGCAGGACGGGAGTAAGGCCGGTCACGGTTACCGCGCGCCTGATTGGGATTGTGTCCAAACGCTTCTCGTCCATGGTCCATGTTTTGTCATACACCTCTGAGCACAACTCGCAATTCTGCCTAGCAGGATCCGAAGAAAGGAGTGACTTCACGTAAGCAATGAATGCCTTGTGATCCCTGATTTCATCCCCCGTCTTGAGATCGGTCCTTGGTATGATGTCGGTATTGGTCATATCAAAGGAAATGCCCATTATAACGACGCCAGTGTCCCATATTCCGTCGTTATTGGTGTCCTTGACGAAGTTTGACAGTAGTTCTCCGGAGTTGTCCACGTAGTTGTCAATCCTCTCTTGGGCACCGTCACCCTGTGGGATTGAGTAACCCTCGTTTGGGTTTTGGCTCGAAAACGCACAGCTTCCGTCGGAACCGGGTAGGCCGTACTTCTCGACAGCACACGAGAACCTGTAGTTGGTCGAGTTTGCCTCCTTGATTATCTGGGCCGGAGACAGTATCCAGACAACCCCGTCGCAACCCGTCATCGGGCTATTGCAAGCATGCGAACCACGATCTTCCTTGTTATAGTCCAAGCCCTTTCCATATCCGCTCTCGCCTGCGTTGTTGTCATCACCCTCAATCCACGAGATCTGATTCAGAATATTCGCGTCGGTGATGTTTTCGACACCGTTCTGAGCACCTTCGGCGGCATTGTTCGTCTGGACATAGAGGATAACGATATCAGTTGACCACTGAGTTCTGACTTCGTTCAGTAGGGCGGTCGAGTTGGCTCCGTCGGGCAGGTATATCTCAACATCGCCGTTGATCTGGTGCTCGAAGTCTTCGGCCCTCCATCCAATTAGTGCCGATGCTAACAGAAGAGTAACTATGAGGTATGCCGGGCTCCTCAGAATCGCGCTGTATGTCAACTCGGCAGACCTCTGCGCCACCATGTGGGATGTGTCAGAGACGTCGTTCAGCAGTTGTCCTGCAGTATCTAGGAAACCGCCTATTGGGCTATCCCTGATGTCTCGACGAATCTTCGTGAAATAGTTTGAAATTGGGCTAATTCTCTCGAAAAACCATGCCCAGAAGGCTAGTTCCTCATCCTGTTGGGAACCCCCATGGTTAGAAGTCACGTTCGGGTTCCCGGACCCAAGCCAAATGAAGCGTTCGCATAACTGCCGACCGAATGAGTCGATTATCAGACGAGTCTGAGGTGACCAAAGCCCGATGGACTCAAGGGTGATGGTGGGTCACGACGATACATGGACCTAGTCACGGGGGGTGCTGGTTTCATCGGCTCCCATCTAGTCGACGCTTTGGTAGAGCAAGGCAAGGAAGTCCGCGTTATGGACAATTTCAGTAGTGGAAGAGAGGAGTTCCTATCCCATCACGAAGGAAGTAGCTCGGTAGAAGTCTTCAGAGGCGATCTTCTTGATCGGGAGGCAGTGATTACAGCGATGGAGGGGATTGAGACCGTTCACCACCTAGCAGCAAATCCTGACATCAGGCTGGGTACTGAAGTCACGGACACTGATCTGAGACAGGGGACGATGGCGACATACAATGTACTTGAAGCGATGAGGGTCTCGGACGTTGGAAGAATCTCATTTGCCTCATCTTCCGCCGTTTATGGAGAGGCAGGGGTGATGCCGACTCCGGAAGACTATGGGCCAGTAATGCCAATTTCCCTCTACGGTGCGTCCAAACTGGCTAGTGAGGCGCTGATTACTGCATGGGCGGGAACATTCGGAGCGCAGGGATACATCCACCGGTTTGCCAATATCGTCGGACCAAGGGGGACTCATGGGGTAATCTTTGATTTCATCCACAAGCTCAAGAGAGATACAGCAAGACTGGAGGTTTTGGGCGATGGGAACCAGGAGAAGTCGTACATGTCGGCACATGACTGTGTGAAATCTATGCTTCACGTGATTGGCCTCGGTGAAGAGGGCCCGGTCCTAAACAATCTAGGGACCGGAGATACTTGCTCTGTTTCTAGGATTGCCGAGATAGTGATTGAGGAAAGTGGCCTCGTAGGCGTTTCGATAGACTATACCGGAGGAAGGAGAGGCTGGGCAGGAGATGTCCCCAAGACATATCTAGATGTGACCAAATTGCTTGGGACTGGTTTCGAGCCTACTGCCATGTCAGAGCAAGCAGTAAGGGATACTGCCCGAGTTCTAATTTCCGAGATTGGCCTGTGACTCAACATATGGCAAAGGCCGTGCTAGGCTCCCATTCATCGTTCGGATTCATAACTGTCCGTCCGAGGGTGGACGCATGAGTAAGCGCTGGTACCAGGAGAACAAGCGTGATCCGTGGAGGAGGGATGCTAAGTCCAAGGGCTATAGGGCCCGCTCGGCATACAAACTTAAGCAGATCCAGGAAAAGTTCAGCATACTCAGGAAAGGTGACGCGGTTCTCGACATCGGTTGTCACCCGGGAGGATGGGCACAAGTAGCGATCGAAGAGGTCGGGGAAAGCGGGACAGTGATCGGGGTCGACCTGCTGGCCACCTCTCCGATAGAAGGTGCAACGATTTTGGTCGGGGACATCACAGAGGAGGCTACAATCGAGGAAATTGTTGGCCACTTGGAGAATCGTAAACTGAATGCGGTAATCAGCGACATATCGCCTAGGCTCACTGGCAGGTATGACACAGATCAGGCAATCTCCCTGGAGCTCTCAACCATGGCACTGGATGTCGCCGCAGAGCTACTTTCCCCCGGCGGGTGCTTCGTAACCAAGGTCTTCCAGGGAGCAGGCATCGAGGGACTCATTGATGCTGCAAAACTACGTTTCGCCGCCGTAGGCAGGTATTCCCCTACAGCAAGCAGGACTGCTTCCTCTGAGACTTACTTGATTTGCCAGAGAATGCTCCAAAGACCGAAGAAAGAGGGCACTGCAATGGAATATCTGCAGAGTCACCTAGCCTCAATCGGAATCGTAGTCGATGAAGACGATGAGAATAGCATGGACACAAAGGTCGGTTTCAGAAAGATCCCGAAACGAGAGTAGTTACTCCGAATCCCTATCATATGGCGCGATGTTCTGCCACTCCGAGGCATCCGATCTCGATACAACCGCATGGACCCAATCATCTTCTGAGCAATTGAAAACCTCATGCGGAAGCCCTGGCTCAATGTAGAACATATCGCCAGCATTGTGGACAACGGACTTCCGGCACCCCTTGCCATACTCGTGCCTTACGCTACCCTTGAGGAGATAGACCATCACGTCAAAACCCACGTGTATGTGTGCCTTTGCTATTCCGCCAGGGGGGATGTAAGCCCTATTCATCGACAATCCCGTGGATGGGGTATTCTTGCCGGAAAGACCGGCTCCGTACTCTATGTTGTTCCAGCCTCGGACCTTCTCCACTTCTCTCAGACTCCAAATGCCGCCCTCGTCCGTAACAAAATCGGAAAGACCTGATTGGACACCGGAGAGTTTCAATTCCTCTTCTTCCATGGACATCATGACTGGGGATCTCTTTTCAAATTTCAGCATAATTATGGCCTTTCGACCATGTGGCGGGAGGGGGAAATCACAATCAACGCTAAAAAGGGACCCTAGTACGCCAGCAAGTCGATGGCCGGAGCAAGTGGAAGGGCAACTGTCTGTGCGTCCTCGGGGACGCCACTGGTAGATAGCGAGAGCACCTCTTTCCCGTGCCCGGGTTGTTCTTCCCCTCTGGGCAGGAGCCAGCGGTGCCGAGTTCAGTCCGTGAAATACATCTGCCCCAAGTGCAGGTTCGAGGGACCCTGAGGTGAAACAATGGGTCATGTCGTTGTGAAATACAAGGTAACACTAGACCAGCCAGAGGATGGCAGTCCAAACTACGAAGGGATTGCGAAGATGATCTCTGATCTCAAAGAGGTCCAGGAGGTGGAGATCAAGCCCCTAGCTTTCGGGATGATGTACATTGAGGTCCAAGCAGTCCTAGCAGAGGGGGAAGGGATAGTGGATGGCTTTGAGGATGAGGTAAGATCTGTTGATGAGCTTGTTGGTCAAATAGAGGCCTTGGAAATGGGTCGACTCTGATCAGTAATGGTCTAGAGGTGAGCGCATAATCTCCCGCATCATAACTGTTGCATAGGCTCCGGCTGGCAGAGTGAACCTAAGACGTAGGGATGCCCCCTCAGGATGCCATCGATCGCCTTCCTCGGGGCCTCCTTCCCACCTCTGGGAAAGTACGTCCGCCTCTGGTGCTTGCTCGACGCTGATGTCCCTGAATGGTACGGAAAGTGCCCTCCTGGTCCCAGAAGTGGTGAGTCTCGGAATCTTCTTCACGACCCAATCTACCCCATCCAAACCTGCTTGTCGGATACCCTCAACCTCATTCTTTCCCGGTCCCGCTTCCGCTAGGGGGGAGTCGCGTCCTGGAAGAGTGCCCGTCACAACTAACCTTCCGAGTTTGCAGTTCCGACGACAACGCTCGAGGTTTGTTGGGCTTACATGGGCCATCTTACCGACATCGATCCTTCCGTTGGACAAGAGTGGGGCCACAAGATCGCCCTCCTCTGGCTCAATCAGGGAAATTCCGGATCCGATTCTCTCCGAGAGGGAGTGGTTGAACGCTAATGACTGGATAGAATGGACCATCAAGAGTTGGAGTGAGTTCGGCAGGGTCTTGAATGCCCCAATGTGATCATCCGGCTTCTTGACTAGATGCTTCAACATTGCAGACTCATAACCCAGCCTCTCAGGTGCCAACTCCAGGGACTTCTGTGGGTCCCCATTCTCTCTCCATGATGCTCTGAACGCATCTGCCTCTTCTCCCTCTCTAGACCCAGCCATTCCAACGTAAAGATCGACTGCTCGCTCAAAGTCACCATCTATTACGGCGGCACCGACCTGTGGCGTAACCGGCCTCGTAGAACCGAACCTCTGAGGTCCGATCCAATTGGGGAATGCGTCGGAGCCCATAGACTTGGCAAGTCCATCTCTGATGTCGTGGACCCTGCTCATCGCCTCTTTGGCATCTATTGGATTGCCTGATTTATCGCAACACCCCCTAACAGTAATGGTGAATCTGTTTCCATCATGATCGCCCATGGCAACCTTCTGGTGAGTTCTGCCAATTACCTCTATTGTGCTGTCTGGGATTTCAACTGATTCGACCTTTCTTCTTGGAGCGTCGATCACTAGAATCTGCGTAGTTATGGCTCGTTTGTCCTTCAATCCGGAGCTGAAGATCCTGTTCTTGTTTATCCCACAGGCCCTGGCAAGCCTCCTGAGGTACCGATTTGTCTCCCAATTTGTCATCGTCACCCTGGCTACAGTGAATCGTCCCTTGTCATCGAGAGCAGGTACCTTGGATGACTCCTCGACTCGGAAGTCCTCTACTCTGGTCTTCAGGAGTCCCCCGATCCCCTCTGCAGGCACCATCCACGTAGAGAGTCCCAAGTAGTCCTCGATTTCGCTCCCTCTCAGGGAATCACCCCCTCAAAGCTTGATGCTGGAGAATTCCTTTGCGATCTCGGAGCATATATCTTTGAGAATCTTATTTGCCTTCTTTCCTTTAACCGAGCGAACGTATAGTTCCGGGTCATCGAGGTCCGGGTGGTTCTGGAAGTAGTTTGCATACTCGACATCGTCCCTACCGTTCAGACGAGAGCGGAACAACTGGAGTGCCGTATGATCTCCGTCAATGACTCTGATTCGCAGTTCTCGACCCTCGTTCTTCAATACTTTGACTGGCATAGGACGGACGCTCGACTGGAGTGGCCCTTTTGAGGCCTTGCATGCCAAAGCCGAGCGAAACCCACCACAAACTTCCCCTAAGTTTTACACCGGGAGGTTTTGGGGGCGACGATGTCAGGCATGGAAGCCATGACAAAACGCGTGGCTGAATCATTCGAGAGGATGTCTTTGCCGATCCTACTGGCAAGTCTGCTATTGACTGGTTTTCTAGCATATTTCCTAGTAGGGAGTCTTGCTTTCACGACTGACCTCTCTTCGTTTGCCCCCGAGACAGATGCCGATGAGGCGCAGGAAAGGATAGAGGGGGCTGTTGGGGCGTCCCCGCATCTGGTTTACATCAATGTCAGACCTGCAGCGAGCGAGGACCAAGTCGCCAACGTTCTAGAAATGAAGGCCCTACAACAATTGGCCGATGATCATGAGATGATTCAATCATATTCCGATGAGAATGGCTTCTTCATAGACTCCCAGATCAATGCCGCTGAAGTACTTGAGAGGTTCTTGGAGCAGCGTAATCACACGGGTAATCTCTCCGAATTCAGTGACTGGAAGGAGATGCTAGACGCAGTACGAGGAGATGAGGAGTGTGGCGATGCCATTGGGGGTGACGAGCGGTCGATTGCGACGGCTGCCTTCGCCACACATGCCTTGCTCCACAAGGATCTGGATTACTCCCCAGTTTGCGATTGGCTGGAGAGCGGCGAGGGGAATCCCACCCCTACTGCTAGCAGCACATTATGGCTCATCGAAATTAGTGGGGGGATTGAGAGTGATGACCGGCAGAGGCATGCAAATCAGATCAGGGCGATGCTGAGCGAGGAATCCATCCTTGAGTACGGGGTGATCTCTGACGACCTGATCAGCAACGACATCAACGAATCGACCCTCGACAACCTAGTCTGGCTCATTCTCCTCGCTGTGATTGTCGTGGTCTTGCTGCTCGCACTCACATTCCGTTCGGCGACGATGGTTGTCGCGCCCCTGGTCGCACTACTGGCATCCCTTGTCTGGACCTATGGGGCGATTTCTCTGATGGGGATGCGGTTCTCCATCCTGGAAATTGCGGTAGCACCGGTCGTTCTTGGACTTGGGATTGATTACTCAATCCATCTTCAGAGAGCGTACGAAAGGGCGAAGGAAGACTCTAGCAGTTCGGCTGAGGCTTGGGCGAGGGCCCTGATGGAGCTAAGGGTGGCCCTATCGCTGGCGGTGATTACCACTGTCTTCGCCTTCCTGGCCAATTCGCTATCCCCCCTCCCCCCCCTCCGGACATTCGGGGCCACACTGGCACTGGGGGTCGTCTGTGCTTTCCTGGCAAGCACGGTAACCGTGGGTGCGATGCACGTTTTCGTCGAGAGGACGATGGGGGCTACTCGTAGCAGGGGGCTTGAATTGGGGAATTTGGCTGAGAAGGCTGCCGATTTCCAGAGAGGGAACGCGCCCCTGGTCCTCCTGTCGGTGGCGATAATCACCGCAGGGTCTGTAGTGGTCGCAATGCAGGGCCTAGACACTAGTTTCGAGTTGACGGACTTCCTATCTGAGGACGAGATGGAGATTATGGAAATCAGAGAAGATCTCTACCAGTCCTACGAAGTTAACGCCCTGAAGTCTGTCTACATTCTTGTTGAGCCTGGGGAGGGAGAGGGGTCATTCGAAAGTGAGCAAGCCCTAATCGAGGCACTGGGAGACTTGAAGGATGCTCTCGACAGGATGGAAGGGACGGTTGTAACCGAGGCACCGGGAACGAGCAACGAATGGGCCTCTTACGACAGCATTTACAGGATTGTTGCCGAAGCCATAGAGCAGGATCCTGGATTCGGATCCGAGCACAACCTGGAGGTGTTCGGAGAGGACCTAGCACCAGGGGATAGTTTCGTCGAGGGAGATCTCGCGGCGGCCCTCTCATCCCTCCTATCGAATGACACGGTGGGCGACCAACTCAGGGGCACGACCTGGTCAGAAAGGACGGGGGAGCACGTTGGTTTGACTGAAGACGAGTCCGCGATAAGGTTCCTCAGAATCAGGGTCGACGTAGAGGCCCAGAGCAGTGCAATGGTCGATCAGATTTCAATCGACATGAGGGAGGAGTCCTTCATAGTCTCGTCCGATACAGGGGGCAGGGCATATGCCGTCGGAGACCTGATGACCCTGTCCAACCTCCTTTCCGGACTGATCTCATCCATCGTCAGTTCGACTGCAATCAGCCTAACAGTGTCACTACTGGTGTTGGCAACCCTCACCAGGAGAGTCGGCCAATCCCTGCTAGTCATCCTCCCAGTAGGGCTTGCCGGTTCGTGGGTAGTGGGTTCGATGGCAGTACTGGGGATAAACTGGAACGTCCTAACGATAATGATCACTGCACTAACCATTGGCCTCGGTATTGACTACTCCATCCACGTGTGGAGGCGGTTCGAGACGAATAGGGCATCAGGGATGGCGATATGGCCTGCGATGAAGGACATGTACGCGAATACGGGGTCCGCGCTCCTCATGTCCGCAGGGACTACTATCTGCGGCTTCATGGTCCTCCTCCTGTCTCCAATTCCCGTGATAAGGGACTTTGGCGTGGTTAGCTCAATTTCTGTGGCTTTCTCCCTCATACTCGCCCTCCTGGTCCTCCCAGGGCTGCTAGCAGCTGAGGTCAGAACCAATGGGAACGGAACCAACTAGGGGATCTCTACGAGTTGGCCCATCTCGAGGTTCTGCTCCCTAGCCAGAAGAAGCAGTGCGACATCCAGTGAAACGGGGCCCAATGCTCTCCTCTTCCTCTGTGCCCTGCGGATTACCTCCCTCTTCTCCAGTCCTGACATCACGGCTATCCTAGAGGCCAACTTGCCACTCGAACCCTCTTCCGAATGCGGTTGAGCGTCGGGTGCGACAGGGGCTGGATTTTCCGGTGGCCTCACAATCTTCTCGGATGCCTCTATGGGCGGTCTAGGGATCTCGCCCACTCTGGACAAGAATGGCCTCCACCCCAGCTCCGGGGAGTGTTCGAATGCCGAGTCGCACGGAGATAGAGAATCGGGCTCACCAACCAGCCACCCAGAAGCATGCAGCCTCCCAACCAAAGATTGCGCGACTTCGGGGGAGAACCATTGCATCTCCAAAGACCACAAGCGAGCTAGATCCCTCAAGCCAATCGGCTCCCCGGCCCCCCCGTTGAAAGAAGAGTGCAATAACTTGGAAATCTCGATTTCTACCTCTGAAGACATGTTTCAGGCCCTGCTAGCGGCAGACATGCTTCATGGTTGCCCCGAACAATATCGCGCTTGGTTGAAGTGTGATGCCTCTATCCGCGTGCGGTTTTCTATGACTAGGGAGTACATTGCACGCGACCCGAGGACGGGGAAAAGAATCGGAGTGGGGAAAAAGGGAGGCAGGAAAACATCCGGTTTTGCTGCTCTGGCCCCTGACAGCGGACCTTGGCAGCGACTGGAGATTTCCGAAATACTCCCCCTTGCAACGGGAGAGTCGGACAAGGTAGAGATTCTAACTGATGGAATAAGATGGAAGCTCGGAAGAATTGATGCGATTAAGGCCCTTAGCAAAGTGGGAGAGAGAGATGCTGAGAAGGCGTATGAGGTCCTAGTTGACGCTCTGGAGGATAACTTCCCAGACGTCAGGATTGCTGCCCTGAAGGTCCTCCCCTCATTCGCACTTCGGAGGCAGGGGATTCTTCTCCACTGCCTTTCTGACAGGTTGCTTGACGATGAGGAGCCAGTCAGAGAGGAGGCCATGAAATGCCTGAAGAAGATATCTCCGCTTTTTCCCTCCGGATGCGAGGAGATCATTCGAAGGGAGTTGCGGGACGAAAGGAAGGAGCATCGCGACAATGCATTCGCGGCCCTAAAGCTAACTGCGACGGAGTGGCCCGAGGTGGGTTGTCTACATCTCGACGAGATTATCAGAGAGGATGACGTTGATCTCAGGATCAGGGGCTCATTGATTCTCAGGACGGTAGCCTCCAAGGGAGGAGCCGAGGCATGGGACCTCATCACATGGTCGCTCCAGGACGAAGAAGTCAGGGTCCGGAGGAATGCGGCCAAGACCCTGACAACTCTCGCTGACGTAGAGCCCAGAGTGGCTGTTATCCTGGTCGAGTCGAGCCTCGGAGAGAACGACAGGGGCATCAGAAACTCCGTCATCAAGGCACTTAGGAAGCTCGACATCCAGAGCCCCAGGGTAGTCCAGATGATACTGAGGGGTGCGTCAGACGATGACTTGGAGATGAGGAAGGCCTGCGTGAGCCAGATGTCCATCATCCTATCAGGTCAGGAGCTCCGAGAAGCTGCGGGAGAACTGCTGAAGAAGGAGAAGGACCCACGTCTCAAGAAGAGGCTGCAGTCCCTTGCTTTGGACCCTGATTTCGAGGGTTCCGAGGAGGAGAAGAACCGCAAGCTTGCACCTGCCGAGTATGTGCCAAAGGAGGATGAGGACATCCCCCTCCCCAATCTCCCCCACTTGGGTGAGGATGATAAACGCCAGTCAGGTCGGCCGGACACCGAGGAAAGCAGATGAGTGACGAATTCGACGATAAGTTGGCTCGATTCGAGAAACTGTGGGACGGCGTCACGCCCAAGGGAATGAACCGAACCAAGGCCCTGAAGTTCCGGCAGTACATGAGAAATCATGTCCTCCAGAAGTTCCACAAGCGCCGCAAGGATCAGTGGGCCAACGCAGACAAGGGCCACTACAACCACGGCTTCTCGAGCAAAGACCAGTTCCTGACCAAGGATAATTGCAGGAAGTACTGGATGGGAGAGCTCCAGAAGGACATCAAAGAAGCTGAGACCTGGTCCTGAGGCCAAAAGATGTCCGCCCTAACCTTCAACGACTGGGAACTTGATAGCGATATCTCCGAGGCCATCAAGGGCATGGGCTGGGAAGAGCCCACTCAGATCCAATCTGAGTCGGTACCAGTAGCCAGAAAGGGCAAGGACGTAGTGGGACAGGCCAGGACCGGTTCCGGAAAGACCGCTGCATTCGGGATTCCGATAATTGAGTCGTGCGGACCGGATGGTTCCCTGCAGTCGCTCGTTCTCTGCCCTACAAGGGAGTTAGCCGTCCAAGTCGCAGAGGAGATGAACAACCTCCAGGGCAAGAAAGGACTCAGGATTGAGACAGTCTACGGTGGAACAGACATAGAGAAGCAGGCAAAACTACTCGACAAGGGAGTTGACGTCATAGTCGGGACCCCCGGAAGGGTCATCGACATGAGCAAGAGAGGTCACATCGACCTCCCGGCTATCAGAATATTCTGCCTCGATGAGGCTGACAGGATGCTAGACATGGGGTTCTTCCCAGACGTCCTATGGATAGTGGAGAAGATGACCGGGAGGAGTCAGACGCTGC
>Ga0208407_1000700_pt1 | contig 15587 bp, 16 predicted proteins | sample ETNtaG_9_FD_185775 | JGI IMG/M metagenome (GOLD analysis project Ga0208407, IMG submission 185775) | Marine microbial and viral communities from oxygen minimum zone, Eastern Pacific Ocean - ETNP201406SV69 (SPAdes) (version 2) | ecosystem: Environmental > Aquatic > Marine > Oceanic ...
GGATGTTGCAGGAATTATTTTATATTTATCTGAATATAAATTACCTAAGTTTAATGCTGTAAGGCCATCAACATCCAAATTATAAGGAATCATATTAATTGCCTGTTCAAGATTAATGTGTTCTGGAAGAGGAAGTTGGATAATTATTCCATCAGAATCTTTTGATGCTTTTTCAACTTTTGAATCTAATTCTTTTTGGGAGATGTCTCTATCTAATTTTATCCAGTTAAACTCAACACCTAGTTCACTAGCTTTTTCTTCTTTTCTTGAAACATACAATAAAGAGGCGGGATTATCACCTACTGTTATAGCTGTTAACTTAGGCTTTCTGTCGTTTGAATTTTCAAATGATTTAAATACTAATTTACTTCTATTATCAAGTTCTTCTGCAATAGGATTGCCGTATAGTATTCTTTCCATCTGAACAAGTTTAATAAAATTGAACTATAGTTTACCTATTAAATTTGATTAAAATGACTTTGAAAAGAATGTATTTATGGATATATCTAAATTAAATAAAATAATTACACCTTCTGGGACTATGGCAATATCAAATAAAGCCAAAATCTTAAAAAAAGAAGGTAAACCTGTAATAGGTTTTGGTGCTGGGGAACCTGACTTTCCCACTCCAGGTTATGTAATAGATGATGTAAAAGCAGCAGCAGAGAATCCTGAAAATCATAAATATTCAGCAGTAGGTGGATTAGAAATATTAAGAAAAGAAATTGCTAACACAACAAGTTTATATTCTGGTTTCGAATCAGATCCAAATAATATAGTTGTTAGTAACGGTGGTAAACATGCAATTTTTAATACACTAATTTCAATACTAGACCAAAACGATGAGGTTTTAATTCCTGCACCATATTGGACAACATATCCTGAAGCAGTAAAAATTGCTGGAGGTGTTCCAAAAATAGTAACAACAAGTTTTGAAGATAATTTTAAAGTAACAGTAGAACAATTAAATGAAAATTTAACTGATAAAACTAAAGCTCTTGTTTGGGTGTCTCCCTCAAATCCAACTGGGGTGGTGTATACAAAAAAAGAAGCTGAATTAATATATGAATGGGCATTTAAGAATAATATCTGGATCATTTCAGACGAACTTTATGAACATTTAGTTTATGAAGGAGAAAAAACTCCTTCACCAGCTATTTATGATCCTAATTTTAAAAATACAATAGTGATTAATGGAGTTGCAAAAGCATATTCAATGACTGGCTGGAGAGTCGGTTGGATTATAGGAAATGAAGAAGTTATAAATATTGCCAAAAAAATACAATCTCATGCAACTTCAAATGTTGCTAACTTATCACAAATTGCAGCCACATCAGCGCTTAAAAATGGTTTAGATGAAACAAATAAAATGAAGGAAGCTTTTGATAAAAGAAGGATTCTTGCTTTAGATATTTTTGATAGTTTAAAAAATGTAAAAATATCAAAACCTAATGGTGCTTTCTATCTATTCCCAGATATAAGTTATTACTGTAACGACAAAATTAAAAATGTTTCTAGCTCTATTGATTTTTGTAATTGGTTATTAGATGAGCATTATATAGCATTTGTCCCTGGTGAAGTTTTTGGTGCAGAAGGGTATCTAAGATGCTCCTATGCTTTAAGTGAAAATGATCTAAATGAAGGTTTATCACGATTCTCAGAAGCTGTTAAAGATTTGTAATGAAAGAAGTTAAAAAAAGTAGCTTATTTTCATGGCTACTTTTTGATTTAGCAAATACTGTTTATGCATTTGTAATACCAGGATTATATTTTTCAGTATGGCTTGTCACAGAACAAGGATGGACAGACCAAGCATTAGGTTTTGCAACATCTAGCGCTATGGTTATAGTTGCTATTACTGGTCCATGGGTAGGCGCTAGATCTGATGGATCTCAAGGAAAGAAACCATTATTATTGATTACAACATTAGCTTGTATTATCTCAACATTCTTACTCGGTACATTTAATGTAAATACATCCGTAATTCTTTTTATTATTTCATTAATTGGTTTCAATCTTGGTTCCGTAGTTTATGATGCTTTGCTTATTTCAGTTAGTAATAAGAAAAATAGAGGAAAGATATCAGGAATGGGTGTTGCTTTTGGGTATATTGGATCATTGACAGGTTTTGGTGTAGCAACTTATCTTCAAAATATTGGTTATAGCTATGTAGAAATTTTTAGATCTGTTGCTATATTATTTATGATCTTTTCTTTACCAGCATTTATTTTTATTGAAGAAAAAAAAGTATCTACAGTTAAATCGAATATTAAAATATCTGAATCAATAACAATTGTTATTAAATCATGGAAACACTCTAGAGACTATCCCGGACTTACAAGATTTTTAATTGGAAGATTTTTTTACGCTGATGCAATAAATACATTGATTGGAGGGCTTTTAGCAGTTTACCTTGTAGAAGAGGCAGGCTTAACACCAGAAGACAGTCAAGGCATATTAGCTATTGCAATTGTTGTATCAATTGTAGGTGGTTATGTATTTGGTCGTGCAGGTGATAAATATGGTCCAAGATTATGCACTCTAATCAGTTTAATTTGTTGGATGGTATCTTTATCTCTTGCAATAATAGCAACAGAATTTGATCAAACTTGGTTAATTTACGTAACAGGAGTTATTGGAGGATTTAATATTGGTGGTATTTTTGCTGTAGACAGATTGTTCATGACAAGATTAAGTCCTGAGAAACATTTAGGAGAATTTTATGGCCTATATTCAACTGTTGGAAGGTTTGCAACAATAATAGGTCCACTACTTTGGGGTTTCATTGTAAACACCCTAGGACTTGGTAGAAATCCTGCTATGTTTTCATTAATAATTCTTTTGTTTATTTCTTTCTTTATTATTAAAGGTGTATCTGATAATCAATAAAATATTAACTACTTAAAAAAAAGAAACCTTCTTTTTTTCTTTGATGTTTCAAGTTCTTCTCTTGTGTTTTTTAATTTTTCTCTTAAAAACTCAGCTTCAGCTTCCGCCTTAGCAGCTCTTTCTCTAGATTCAGCCATTACTTGATTGGCCTCATGCAAATTTCCAAGTTGTTTCAATACGTTTTCCCATGCTTCTATTGGTACTAATAAATTATCAGTACTTGTATTCTCAACTATTTCTTCTTTATCAATACTGGATTCAGTAACTTTGGGCTCATTTACATTTTTATTTTCAGTTTCATCATCTTTTGAGAAAAAACCATATTTTTCGGCCATTCTTTCTTCATAAGTGCTCATCCTGTGAACTCCCTTTCACACATTTCTAGTGTTTGATCTTTAAATTCAAAATTTTCTTTTAAAAGCTTTTCTGGAATTATTCTCATACTAGTCAATCCTAAGCTTTCTCCTAATTCCCATCCTATTGCTATTTTCATTAATATAGGTGGCAATGGTGGGAAAAAATACATTTTATTCATGATTTTTGCTATTACTTTTGAAAAATCCTTCTGCTTAAGAGGTTCGGGAGATACAAAATTTACTGGACCTTGAAGGTTTTCATTCTCTATACAAAATATATAAGCATTTACAACGTCATCTATAGAGACCCATGAAAAATATTGATTACCTTTACCTATAGGACTACTTATATTTAATTTACTTACAAGTGTAAAGATATCTGTTGCAACATTTCCTTTCCCTAAAATTATACCTTTTCTAGCATTGACTACTCTTACATCCATTTTTTTTATTTCAAGTAATGGATCCTCCCAAGCTTCTTCAACTACTAATTGCTCAAATGAACCTCTGTTGTAGCTAGTACTTTCTGTAATTATTTCATCGCCATGTTCTCCATATACTCCTATGCCTGAAGCAGAAATGAATATTTTTGGATATTCTTCAGTGTTTTTATAAGTTTCAACAAATAAATCAGCAGCCCATTTTCTTGACCAATAAATTCGCGATTTTCTTTCTTTGGTCCATCTTCCACCAGCAAAAGGAAGGAACCCAAATATATCCTTGGGGGCAATTGACTCTCCTGCTAAATGGATAATTGCATCAAGTTCTTTAAATTTTTCAATATCTATTTCTTTTTTAGAAGGACTCCAGTAAATTTCATCTTCTGACTTAGGTTCTCTTCTAACAAATTTTCTTACATCATATCCACTATCAAGAAGTTTCTTTGTTAGTTTTCTTCCGATAAAGCCACTAGCGCCTGTTACGCCTATTTTCATTCCTCTTCATCCTTGTAGAATAAGAAAAAATCTTCAATCTGTCTCTCATACTCATCTACAGCTGTACCAATATTGGTTGTAAAATTTATAGTTACTACATTTGATTGAATAAATATATTATCTATATCATTAGAAAATTGAAATAGTTTTAATGCTAATTGGGCACTAACATCATCTGTTAATGACGCGTGTGCAATATTGTGATAAGTAACTCCATCTTGACCAGAAAGAGATCGGTTTAAATCAAAAATAACATTCTTGTTAAATTTAGTTGTTTTTAATTCTATTTTTTGACCCATTAAAATTCACCTATTTTCATAACTCTAACTAGATTTGTTGCTGCCTCTTTATTAGGAGGTGTTCCAGCAACAATAACAACTTTATCATTCTTTTTAAATTTTTTGTTGTTTTGTAACCAAGTATCAGCAATTTCAAACATTTCAGTAGTTGTTTCAAGTCTCTCAATCTTTACTTGTTCAACCCCCCAAAGGATATGCATTTGTTTATATGTTTTATCAACAGTGGTAAAAGTAAATATTGGAGCTTCTGGCCTGTAGTTTGATATTAGAAGAGGTGTTCTGCCTGTCTCCGTAAATGCAACTATTGCTTTAGCATCTATCTCGTTTGCAACCTGAACAGCTGCTTTTGCAAGTGAAGTTGTTAGTGTGTCAACCCCTGAAGCTTCTTTAAATCTTAATACAGAGGTATCATTTCTTGAATCAGCTTCTTTGCAAATATTAGCCATTACTTCTATTACAATTTCTGGATGGTTGCCTATCGCAGTTTCAGCAGAAAGCATTACACAGTCTGTACCTTCTAATATTGCATTTGTAATATCTGTAACTTCAGCACGAGTAGGTCTATGTGATTCTTTCATTGATTGGAGCATTTCTGTAGCTGTAACTGTTATTTTTCCTTTTGCATTAGCTTGATTTAATATTTCCTTTTGTATAAATGGTACTTTTTCAAGCTCCATTTGAACCCCTAGATCTCCTCTGGCTACCATTACTCCATCAGCTTCATCAATAATCGAATCTAGATTCTTTACAGCATTTTTTAGTTCAATTTTTGCAATTATTTTGATATTCTTGTCTGCTAATTCTTTAACTTTTTTGATGTCATTTGCATCCCTTACAAATGAAACAGCTATGATATCAACATCCAATTTTTGTCCAAATTTTATATCTTCTATGTCTTTTTTTGTTATAGCTGATACTGATAGTCTTGAATCAGGAAAGGCAACTCCTTGCTTAGATCGTAGTTCCCCACCAATTTCAATATTTCCAATCATTGATGATCTAGTTTTTTTTGTTATCCTAATTACAATCTGACCATCATCAATAAATATTCTTTCTCCTGTATTAATATCTTTAAATAAATCTTTATAACTTATGTAAATCTCATTTTCATTTGAAATAAGTTCTTTATTTGTAATTTTTATTTGATTATCTTTTTCTAATTGAGTTGAAACTTTTGTTTCGCCTGTTCTAATTTTCGGCCCTTGAATATCTTGCATAATTGCTACTGATCTATCAAGTTCTCTTGCCCATTTGACTACATTTGAGTGGTCATCATTTGTACCATGAGAAAAATTTAATCTTAAAACATCAGCCCCTGCGTCAACTAATTTTTTTATACCGTCTTTAGAATTTACACTTGGTCCAACGGTTGCAATTATTTTTGTTTTTCTTGTCATTCAAATATATAAGTTAATAGCATGGTATTACGGAAATAAATATATGGATAAAGAAATAATTATTGGAATACCTGTAAGAGACTTCAGCGATCCTATGACAAGATTGTCCAATGATTTAAGCCTTGATGAAAGAATCAAATTAATGAAATATATGTTACTTAATATAATTAATTCTTTTCAAGGAGATAATGTAGATATATTTTGTATTACAAACGATAATTCAGTAATTGAATACTGTAATAATAATGAAATACAAACTTATAATTCAAAAACTAAAGGGCTTAGTAGCGAAGCATCAGATTTTTTAAAAAATAATAGCAAATATGCTGCATGGACAATTTGTCATGCAGATTTACCTTATTTAACAAAATATTATGCTAAAAACTGGATAAACGAATGTTTAAATACTGAAATTTTAATATCTGAGAGCAAAGATTCGGGAACACCGATTATTGGTGGTAAAAAATATATAAACAAATTTCAATATGGAGAAAATAGTTTTAAAAAACATACTGAATATCTAAATAAAAAGAATATAGCTTATAAAAAAGTATTTCATCAAGAACTAAGTTTTGAAGTTGATGATTCGGATGATTATAAAGAATTTATAAAAAATCAACCTAGATGGTATCGAAATATAGAAAATAACTAGCAGCCCCGACCGGATTTGAACCGGCGTTTCCGCCTTGAGAGGGCGGCGTCCTAGGCCTCTAGACGACGGGGCCAATGCTCGGGGAGAAGGATTTGAACCCTCAATAATGGGACCAGAACCCATTGTGTTGCCAATTACACCATCCCCGAAGGTTAGCAGCCCCGACCGGATTCGAACCGGCGTTTCTGGGTTGAAAACCCAGCGTCCTAGGCCTCTGGACGACGGGGCCGTATAAGTAATAAGAATATAGTAATTAAATTATTATTTGTTACAATTCTTCAATACTTTCGGCCATTCTGGCAATAGTTGTTTCCTTACCAAGAGCATATATTGATTCAAATAATGGTGGACTTATTTTTGTACCAGTAACGGCAACACGTGTAATTTGAAATCCTATTTTTGGCTTAATATCTAATTGTTCTAGTTCATTTCTCATAATTTCTTCAATTTCATTAAGTTCGAAACTATTAGTAGACATGAATTTATTTCTAACACTTTTCATATATTCCTGTCCTTCATTTGTATTAACACTTTCCCAATCTTTTGAATTTACTTCAAAAGGCTCATCTAAAAGAAATCTTACTTGTTCATTAATATCATTCAATGTTTCCAGTCTTTCTTGTACAGCATGTTTAATTTTTTCAAGTCTATTTATCTCTTCTTCAAATAATTCTCTAGAAATAGAATCCTGAATAGATTCAATAAATAATTTTTTAAATTCCCCATCTTTTATGTCACGTATATATTGTCCATTCATCCATAAAAGTTTTTTAGTATCGAATATTGCTGGATTAGGAAGCACATTATTTAAATCAAACTTTTCTATTGCTGTTTTTTTATTAAATATCTCAAGATCATTTCCAGGTGCCCAACCTAGTAGACACATGTAATTAAATAATGCTTCTGAAAGTACTCCTCTGTCTTTATATGCAGAAACAGAAGTATCTCCATGTCTTTTGCTTAATTTCTTACCATCAGGTCCAAATAACAAAGGGAGATGGCAAAAATCTGGAAGTTGTGCCTCAAGAGCATTAATCAACAAAATATGCTTTGGCGTAGAAGATAAAATATCCTCTCCCCTTGCAATTAGTGTTATTCCATAGTCAACATCATCCACTGTTGAGGCTAAATGATATGTTGGCGAGTTATCGGATCTTAAAATTACAAAATCTTCAACATCATTCAAATTAAAACTCATAGAGCCTCTAACGATATCTTGAAATTTTATTTCTCCTTCTTCCGGAACTTTAAACCTTAAAGCTCCGTCCTCCCTGTATGCTAAACCGTTATTTTCAAATTCTTCAGCAACTTCTATGTATCTTTGAAATCTTGATGACTGCTTATAGGACCCTTCGGGACCTCCTACTTCAATGCCTTCGTCCCAATCTAAACCTAGCCATTTTAAGTTTTCAATAATATTTTTTTCGTATTCTTCGCTGCTTCTTTCTTTATCAGTGTCATCAATTCTTACTAAAAATTCTCCATTATTAGCTCTTGCATACAACCAATTAAATAGAGCTGTTCTTGCATTTCCTATGTGTAAATTTCCTGTTGGAGATGGTGCAATTCTTAACTTCATTATTTATTCAATATTATTTATCAATGTACCTATGGTATCAATTTCAATTCTTATTTGATCGCCACGAGAAACTTTACTTACGCCATCAGGTGTTCCAGTTAAAATAACATCTCCTGGCAATAAAGTCATTATTGAAGTTATAAATGTTATTATTTCACCAATACTAAAAATCATGTCAGATGTATTACCATCTTGTTTTAATTCATCATTAACAAAACATTTTATATTTAATTCAGGATCTTTTTCAAAATCAGTTTGAATTACAGGTCCTAATGGACAAAAAGTATCAAAACTTTTTGCTCTAGTAAAATTTCCATTAAACGAGCCGTCCTGGCCTTGTAGTATTCTTTCTGATAAATCATTAGCATTTGTAAAACCGAGAACACTATCCATCCAATTATCTTCATTTAGATTCTTAGATAATTTACCAATTACTACAGCTAATTCTGCTTCGTGATCTACATGTTTACCAATAGAAGGATAAATAATTGATTCTCCTGAACCAATTACAGATGTAGAAGGTTTTATAAAAAATACTGGATTTTCAGGAGCATGATAATCAAGAACCCCTAATTCGTGAGCATGTTTTTGATAATTTTTTGCAACTGCAACAACTTTGGAAGGAAGAACTGGAGCCAATAGTTGGACTTCATTTTGCTCATAGGATTCTTCTGTCTCTTCCCAGACTACAAATGGAGACCCCTCATATCTAATTATCTTATTGTCTACAAGTTCACCATAAAATATATCATTTTCGTGTTTTACTCTTACTATCTTCATAACTATTAGATTATAGGAATTTTAATTAGGTTAGCTAAGAAAATTAAATAATTCTATAAGATACAAGCCCTTAGTATCTTCTTCTGCGCATTTGTCGAGAACTTCATCATTTAACTCTCCAATACTATTTTCTGATATTCGTAGTAATCCTAAAACTAGATGAAGATCACTTACTGTTGGGGCTCGCCCGTAGTTTGATGCTCTATAAATAATTAAATTAGTAACTACTGAACTAATCAATTTTTTTCTTGGATGCATCTCCCAAATATTTTTATATTTATTAACAATCTTTAAAGCAAACCCACTATCAGGACCAGTGTTACCAAAAACTTCATCGGAGCTTGGATTAATATTTTCTGCTGGCCTTCTACCTGTTCTTCTTGGCACAGGCATAGATATTTCTTTTTTACTTTCAATTTTACTTATATCTATATTTGGTTCTTGAGGCATTAAACCAATGTTATATAATCTTTAAAATTATCATCTTTACCATTAACAATTTCAAGATATTTATTTCGTATTTTTATAGTTAAATCTCCAACAGAGCCTTTTCCTATATCATTATTATCAATTGAAACAATTCCAATAACTTCAGTAGCTGTTCCAGTAAAAAATATTTCATCGGCGGACATTAAATCTTCTGTATATAAATCTTTTTCTATAAATTCAATATTAAATAGTTTTGCAATTTCAATTACAGTTTTCCTTGTTATCCCACCCAAAGCTCCAGTTTCAATAGGTGGTGTCATTAAAATATTATCTTTAAATACAAAAATATTTTGACCACTACCTTCTGCAATACTGCCAGTATCACTAAGCATTATTGCGTCATCAAATCCCTTTTTAACTGCGTCTATCTTAGCAAGAGTAGAATTCATATAGCCTCCGACACCTTTTGCAAATGGTTGAAAGCTCTTTGGACTGATTCTTTGCCAATCTGAAATACAAACTTTTACACCTTCTTGACCCGCTTCATCTCCTAAATAAGCTCCCCACTCCCAAGCAGCAATTGCAACACGAACTGGTACATCCCCTGGTAACAGTCCCATTTCACCATCACCTAAAAATACTAAAGGTCGTATATAGGCTGAATTAAGATTATTAACATTTACAATTTCTAAAATTGCATCAGAAATAATTTTTTTCTCATAAGGTATTTCAAGGTTATATGCTTCAGCTGAACGATATAATCTATCTACGTGGTCTTCAAGCCTAAATACTCCTGAACCATTTCCAGTTTGCCTTGCTCTCATTCCCTCGAAAACACCTGTACCATAATGAAGGGTATGGGTCATAACACTTACATTTGCTGAATCCCAATCTACTAATTCACCATCTAGCCATATGTATTTAGATTTTTCCATTATTAATTACAAATACTACACCTTTTAAAAAATCAATCCATAGAAAATACTATTATTCACTATATGAGAAAATTTATAGCTTCAGGATTCGGTGTAGGAATTCTTTGGGAGTCTTTGTTTAAAGAAAAAAAGGGTGGGGGGACGTTAGCATCTTTTTTATTTGCTTTGTTAATTTATTTTCTTGATTTAAATTTAATTTATTTATTTTCTATTTTTGTTGGGCTAATTGGAATCTATTACATAGTCGTTGATGATAAAGAAGCTAATGACGATCCTAGCTGGATAACTTTAGATGAAATTTGTGGTATGAGCCTAGTAACTTTAGTCTCACAAGCAGACTTGTTTCCCTTAATTGCTGGATTTTTAGTATTTCGTGCTAGTGATATTTTAAAAAAACCAAACATAGTTGCAGAGATGGAAAAATATCCTGGGAAAATTGGTGTACTTTATGATGATTTAGCTGCTGGAACAATTGGGCTTATTTCAGCTTTAATTGTTAATCAGGTAATGCTTATAACTCTTTAAGTAATAAGTCTTTAGCTATTGAAGGATTAATATTACCTCCTGAACTTTTAATGATTTGACCAACTAAAAATCCAATTAATTTATCTTCGCCATCTTTAATTCTTTGAACAACATCATTATTAGCTTCAATTACGTCTTTAACAATTTTTCCAATTTCTTCAAAATCATTTTCCTGGATTAAATTATTTGTTTCAGCAAATTCATTAGGATTAATATCATTTTTTATTAAGTTTGTTAAAATCTCTTTTCCAGATGTAAATGAAATTTTATTATCATTTATCATTAGAATTATTTCACTCAATCTTTCGGAAGAAACCCATTCAGGAAGTATTTCCATTTCAACTTTTCTAAGCTGTCCTTGAAGTTCGCCTGTTATAAAATTGTAAGTAGTTTTGGAATCATTTGTTATTTTTTGTGTATTTAAATATAAATCATAAATCCAACCTTCACTCTTACTTAAGTGATTCGACTCAGAAAGGGATAGACCCGTGTCAGATACTTTTTTTCTTTTTTCTGAAGGTAGAGTTGGTATTTCTTTTTTAATATTATCAATGAATTCTTCAGAGAGAATCATATTAGGCAAATCAGGATCAGAAAAATACCTATAATCTGCACTACCTTCTTTTGACCTCATTGAAGATGTAACTTCTTTATCTTCATCCCAATGCCTAGTTTCTTGAATTATTTCCTTGTTAGCAGCGATTAAATTGGTTTGCCTTTTAATCTCATAATCTATTGCTTTTTCTAATGACCTGAGTGAGTTCATATTTTTGATCTCAACTTTCACCCCTAGTTCCTTATCTCCTTCTTGAGCAACAGAAATATTTGCATCAAATCTTAAATTACCTTTTTCAAGTTTTCCTTCAGAAATTCCTAAATCAATTACCAGCTGTCTAAGTTCCTCTATATACGAAACAGCTTCTTTAGAGGATCTAATAATAGGTTTCGTTACAATCTCAACCAAAGGAACTCCTGATCTATTGAAATCTAATAATGTACTTGTTGCTGAGTCAATTCTTCCAGACCCTTTGTGTATGCTTTTTCCTGTATCTTCTTCCATATGAATTCTCTCAATTTCAATAGTTTCAGTACTTTCATCTAATATAATTTCAAGAGAGCCATTAACTCCAACTGGTAAATCAAACTGTGAAATTTGATAATTTTTTGGTAAATCAGGATAAAAATAATTCTTTCTATGAAACATTCCATTGTTAGTGATTGAACAATTAGCACTTAGAGCAAGCATTGTGATTGATTCAATAGCTTTAAGATTTGGTACAGGCAATGCTCCAGGTAATCCTAAACATGTTGGACATAAGCTTATGTTTGGGACTTCAGTTTCTACTACCGCACAGTTGCAAAACATTTTAGAATTAGTATTTAACTCAACATGTGTTTCCATACCTATTGTCGGTATCATATTCATTTCATGTCCTTTAGTAACGGTGTTCTTTGGTTAAAAGCTACTAATTTTTCTAATTTCTCAGAAAATTTAAGAAGCGAGGAGTCTGTTCTTGCAGGACTCATTAACTGAATAGATAGGGGCATGTTTTGATTAGATAATCCAGTTGGAATACTTATTGCAGGAAGACCAGCAAGATTTGCTGGAATTGTACATAGATCAGACATATACATTTCTAATGGATTTTCTGTTTTTTCACCAAATTTAAATGCTGGTGTCGGAGTTGTTGGTGAAATAAGGTAATCAACTTCTTGAAATATATTGTCAAAGTCTTTTGTAATAAGTGATCTTGCTTTTAATGCTTGTCCGTAATATGCATCGTAGTAACCAGCTGAGAGAGCATAGGTTCCAAGTAATATTCTCTTCTTTACTTCTTCACCAAATCCTTCTGCTCTTGTGTTTTCAATCATCTCATAGCTTGTTTCTCCAGACTCTCTTGAACCATACCTGACGCCATCAAGACGTGAGAGATTGGCAGAACATTCTGCTGGAGCTATTAAATAGTAAATACTTAGTGCCATTTTTGTTAAAGGAAGTGATACTTCTACAACTTTGTTGCCTTGTTCTTCTAAAAGTTTTATAGTTTTTTCAACTTCATTCTTTGATTCGTCAGAAATCCCATCCTCCATCAATTCCTTAATCACACCTACTTTTGCTGTTTTATCTTCAGGTATTTCTATAGAAGTATCTTGTATTGATGTTGCATCCAGTGGGTCGTGACCTTTTATAGAATTGAATATTATTTTTGCATCTTCTACTGAATTTGTAATAGGTCCAATCTGGTCAAGAGAAGAAGCAAATGCTACTAATCCATATCTTGACACAGTTCCATATGTAGGTTTAAAACCTACTACACCGCAGAATGAAGCTGGTTGTCTGATTGAACCTCCTGTATCGCTGCCTAAAGATGCTAAAGCTGAACCAACTGAAACTACAGCTGCTGAACCACCTGAACTTCCACCAGGTACATGTTCTGGATTCCATGGATTTTTTGTTGGACCAAAAGCAGAATTTTCTGTAGAAGAACCCATTGCAAATTCATCTAAATTTGTTTTTCCTGTAAAAACTACACCACTATTTCTTAATTTTGTAATTACTGTAGCGTCGTAGGGAGAAACGTAATTTGATAAAATTTTAGAGGAACAAGTAGTCTCATGGTTTTTTAAGTTGATATTATCTTTAATTGCTATAGGTATTCCATCTAAATCACTTAGCTGTTTTCCTTCTGCGAATCTTTCGTCTGATAACTTTGATGCTTCTATACCTTCTTCTTGAAATAATTTAAGATGAGCATGAATTATTGACTCAGATAATGAAGCGTTAGTAAATACTTCTTCATAAACTTCTGAAGGTTTAAGTTCTTTACTCTTATAAAGTTTATTGATTTCTGAGATTGATGAATTAGAAAGATTCATTTTCAATCCAAAGAAGGTGGGACAACAAAATGACCGTCTTCTGTTTCTGGTGAGTTGCTCATAGCTTCATCGTGTGTCAGAAATTCAGATGATATATCTTCTCTAAGATTTAGTATCTCACCTAATGGGTGAATGCTAATTTCTTCATCATCAATATCCATTTTGCTTAAAGCTTCAACATGTTCAAGAATAATATTTAAATCTTTTTCTAATTTTTTCTCTTCATGTTCTGATAAATTGATGGCAGCAAGTTTTGCAACAGATTTAATATCTATATCTTTTTTCATCGATAATCCTTTAAATACAACAACAGCAACTTATATGATTCTAATATTTCATTTTTATTAACAAATTCATTTGCAGTATGAGCTAAGAGTGGGTCACCTGGTCCAAAATTTATTGCTGGTATATTTGCTTCTGAAAATCTTGCAATATCTGTCCAAGCTTGCTTTGGCTTTGTGTCAACTTTTGTTGTTTCTATAAAACTCTTAACCGCTTTTGACTCTAAATTTGGCATCGCACCATTTGCAACATCTGCTATCTTTATTTCACCAAATTTACCGAAACTTTTCTCTATATATTTTTTAGCTTCATTATTTGAAATTGTTGGTAAAAATCTATAATTTATATTTATATTGATTTCAGCAGGTATAACATTATTTGCTATACCTCCGTTAATTTTTGTTACTGAAATTACTTCTTTAAAATCTAAACCTTCAATTTTATGTTCTTTTATCTCATTCTCTTTTAGGAAATCTAATAATTCATCCAATTTAAATATTGGATTATCACCAATCCAAGGTCTAGCGGAGTGTGAGGAAATACCTTTAATTTTTAGTTCAGCATTAAGAGCTCCTAAACAACCGAGTTGGCACTCTAAATTAGTTGGCTCCATAACTATTGCGAATTCAATATCAAAATCAGATTGTAGAATAGGCATTAAAACTTCTAAACCATTTTCTTTTATTGGCCCTTCTTCAGCTGTGTAAAAAACACCAACTTCATTGCTATTTTCATCTATAAGTGTGTTGAGCATCACAGCAATGCCACTTTTCATGTCTACTGCGCCTCTTCCAGATATTTTTTCTGAATCAGATAATCTTTTTTGATCATCTGCAAAAGGAACAGTATCTACATGACCTACTAATGCAATTTTAGATTTTTCCTTCGAATGATATGCAATTAAACCACCTTCATTTTTTATTATCTCACCGGAAAATTTATTTTTAACTAAATAATCTTCGATGAAAGATAATACTTCCCCTTCATTGCCTGTTACTGATTCTATATCTATTAAAGTTTCTGTTAATTGTTCTAAATTCAAACGTCAACTCCGAACGTTCTTAATGCTTCATTTAAAGATGTCTTTTTATCAGTTGATTCTTTTCTCTTACCAATTATTAACGCGCATGGTGTTTGATATTCTCCACTTGGGAACTCCTTGGGCCTAGTTCCTGGAATTACTACTGAATTGCTTGGAATTATTCCTTTGTATTCTTTTGGTGTTTCACCTGTAACATCAATTATTGGAGTAGTTGCTGTTAACGTAACATTCGCACCAATGACTGCACCTTTTTCTACTTTCACTCCTTCAACAATTATGCATCTTGAGCCAATAAAAGCTCCATCTTCAATTATCACTGGCATTGCTGAAGGCGGCTCTAATACCCCTCCGATTCCTACACCTCCAGATAGGTGTACATCTTTACCAATTTGAGCACAAGATCCAACCGTCGCCCATGTATCAACCATTGTTCCTGAGCCAACGTATGCTCCTATATTTACAAATCCAGGCATTACTACAACCCCAGGCTCGCAAAAAGCACCGTATCGTACTGCTCCTGGAGGAACAACTCTTATATTTAATTCTTCATAGTTCTTTTTGGGATCAAATTTATCAAAATATTGGACCTCACCAGCTTCAATATTTTTTA
>Ga0208407_1000704_pt1 | contig 15563 bp, 12 predicted proteins | sample ETNtaG_9_FD_185775 | JGI IMG/M metagenome (GOLD analysis project Ga0208407, IMG submission 185775) | Marine microbial and viral communities from oxygen minimum zone, Eastern Pacific Ocean - ETNP201406SV69 (SPAdes) (version 2) | ecosystem: Environmental > Aquatic > Marine > Oceanic ...
CTGGACAAGAATTAGATCATAAAAAAGAAACTATTATTTTTCTTCATGGTAGTGGCCTTTCACATATTGTTTGGTCTTTAGTTGAGCAATTTTTTTCAAACAAAAACTTCAATGTATTGTCAATTGACATCCCTGGACATGGTAATTCTGAGGGTCCTTGCCTTCACACAATTGAAGAGATTGCTGACTGGTTAGAAAAAGTATTTGTTAAATTAAAATTAAAGAAAGTTATTTTGATTGGTCACTCTCAAGGGTGTTTAGAGATGCTTGAATACTCAAACAAATATAAGAGTAGGTTAAAAAAATTAGTTTTCATGGGTGGATCTTATAAAATGCCTGTAAATAAAGACTTAATAGACCTAGCAGAAAATGGTGATTCTGATGCTGTTAAACTAATGATGAAGTGGGGTTATGAAGGCTCAAAAAAATTTATAGGTGGAAACCCTATAAAAAGAATAATCCAATCTCCAAGAGATATTAGTGAAATATTAGGAGTAGATCTTGTTGCTTGCAACAATTATGTGAATGGTTCGAATGCTGTAAAAACAATTGATTGTCCTACGATGTTTGTCTTTGGTGCTTTAGATAAAATGGTTAACATTGAGGTCGGAAAAAAATTTGCAAACATGGTTGACAGCTCAACTACTCATATAATTGATGGATGTGGTCATATGATTATGATTGAAAAAGCTTTTGAAATGCGAGAAAAGGTGTTGCAATTTTTACAAAAATGAAAAATTATTCAATAGCAAAATCTAGAAGACTTAGAAGTACACCTTATACTTCTAGAATAGAAAGTCAGGGTGTAACAGCTTATACAGTTTATAACCATATGTTGTTACCAGCAGCATTTGGGTCATTGGAAGACTCTTATCATCATTTAAAAGAAGATGTTCAAATTTGGGATGTAGCAGGGGAAAGACAAGTAGAGATTTCAGGAAAAGACTCAGCAAAATTAGTGCAACTTATGACCTGCAGAGATTTATCTAAATCAAAAGATGGAAGATGTTATTATTGTCCAATTTTAGATGATGAAGCTGGTATAATTAATGATCCTGTTGTCTTAAGACTAAATGAAAACAGGTGGTGGATTTCTATTGCTGACTCCGACGTTATATTATTTGCTAAAGGTTTGGCAATCGGAAATAAATTTGATGTTAAGATAACCGAACCAAATGTGGATATTATGGCTGTCCAAGGACCAAAGTCATTTAAATTAATGGAAAAAGTTTTTGGAGATAAAATTACAAAATTAAAATTTTTTGGTTTTGATTATTTTGATTTTCAGGGAACTAAACATTTAATCGCACAATCTGGCTGGTCTAAACAAGGTGGTTATGAAATTTATGTAGAAAACACTAAATCAGGTTTAGATCTATATGATCATTTATTTGATGTCGGAAAAGAATTTAATGTAAAACCAGGTTGCCCAAATTTAATTGAAAGAATCGAAAGTGCTTTATTATCTTTTGGAAATGATATGGATAATGAGGATAATCCATATGAGTGTGGTTTCGATAAATTTATAAATATAGACTCTGATATTAACTTTCTAGGTAAGGAAAAATTGAAAAAGATTAAAGCCGAAGGAATTAAAAAAAAATTAATGGGAATTAAATTTGATGCTAAAGAAATAAGTTTATCAGGATCGCTAGATTTAAAAGATGAAAATAACAATATTATTGGAGAATTAAGATCGGCATGTTATTCACCTCATTTTGGAAAAGTTATTGGCATAGCAATGATAAAAAAGCCTTATTGGGAAGTGTCTCAAAGCGTTAAAGCTGAGATAAACGGCAATATTTGCATCGGAAACGTTTGCGATTTACCTTTCATTTAGTATAAACTTCAACAAAATCATGAATATAGCTATCGTTGGAGCCACTGGTAATGTAGGCAGAAAAATATTGGAAGTTCTGGAAAAAAAAGAGCTGGTTATAGATAATTTGTATTTATTAGCTTCATCTAGAAGTGCAGGATCTAAAATTAGTTTTAATGGAAATGAGCACGAAGTAATTGATTTAGAAGCCTTTGATTTTTCAAAAGTAAAAATCACTTTTTTTGCAGCAGGAGGAAAAATTTCAGAAAATTATGCTAAAATTGCTGCAAAGCATTCTTTAGTAATTGATAATTCAAGTTTTTATAGAATGGACCCAGATGTTCCTTTAATAGTGCCCCAGGTAAATTCAGATCATTTAAAAAACATAAAAAAAAATATTATTGCTAATCCCAATTGCTCAACAGCTCAATTAGTTATTGCATTAAAACCTTTGCATGATTTGTTTAAAATTAAAAGAATAGTTGTGTCGACCTATCAATCAGTTTCTGGTGGTGGTAAAGCACCGATGGATGAATTAATAGAACAAACTAAATTAGTTTTGGATAACAAAAAAGTTGAGTCTAAAAATTTTACGAAACAAATTGCATTTAATGTAATTCCTCACATAGATGTATTTGCTGATGATGGTTACACAAAAGAAGAGCTTAAGATGACCGATGAAACAAAGAAAATTTTAGATAACAAGATAGAGTTAACGGCTACGTGTGTCAGACTACCTGTTTTAGTTTCTCACTCAGAATCTGTTAATATTGAATTTGAAAAACCCTTTACATTGGAAAAAGTAAGGAAAGTTTTGGATAATTTTGAGGGTTGTAAAGTGATAGATGAAAGATCAGATGGAGGCTATTCTACACCTTTAGAGGCTGAAGGAAGTGATCTAACTTTTATTTCAAGAATAAGAGAAGATAAAACTTTAAATAATGGATTGAATATGTGGATTGTTTCAGACAATCTTTTAAGAGGTGCAGCTTTAAATGCAGTTGAGATAGCTGAAACCTTAATTAAAAATAATTTTTATGGAAAATAAAAACCCTTTATCACCTCATATACAGATTTATAAATGGCATATTTCGTCTTTAGTGTCTATTTCTCACAGAATTACAGGAATCATTAATATCATTGCAATAACTCTAGTTTGTATTTGGGCGTCATTTTTAATTCTAGGAGATACAAATTACAGTTTTATAAATTTATTTTTAAATTCTTTTTTAGGGAAATTTATTGCTATTGGTTTAGCATGGTCGTTTAGCTTTCAAATTTTAAGTGAGATTAGACATTTGATAATGGATATGGGTTATGGTTTTGAATTGCAAACAACCAGAATAACAGGATTAGTTGTTATTTTTGGATCAGTTTTATTAACAATTTTAACTTATTTAATAGGTAAAAATTTTATTTAATATGAATTTAGCAACAAAAAAATGGATTTTTTTAAAAGTTTCATCAATCATTTTATTGCCTTTAATGCTTTGGTTTATCTTTAATTTTATAGCTATTTATGATCAAAATTATTCAGAAGTCTTAAAATTTTTTACTAATTCAACTACTAAATTTTTGTTTAGTTTATTTATAGTTTTTGCATATTTTTTTTCAGCTTTAAGTATTAGTGAGGTTTTTGAAGACTATATAAGTAATGATAAAATCAAAAATGTCGCAAACAGACTATTATTTTTATCTGCTATGATTATTCCATTAATAACAATTATATTTTTATTTAATCTAAGTTAATGAGCTCTTACAAAATTATAGATCATGAATATGACGTTGTAGTCTTAGGTGCTGGAGGATCTGGCCTCAGAGCCGCTGTAGGGTTAAGTGAAGCTGGATTAAAAACTGCATGTATATCAAAAGTTTTTCCAACAAGAAGTCATACATCTGCTGCTCAAGGAGGAATTTCAGCAGCTTTAGGTAATATGGGTGAAGATGATTGGAGATGGCATATGTATGATACTGTAAAAGGTGCTGATTGGTTAGGAGATCAAGATAGTATTGAGTATCTATGTAAAGAAGCTCCAAAAGCAGTAATTGAATTAGAAAAATATGGAGTTCCCTTTAGCCGTACTGAAGAAGGAAAGATTTACCAAAGGCCCTTTGGTGGGATGACAAAAAATTATGGAAACGGAATAGTCCAAAGAACTTGTGCAGCAGCTGACAGAACAGGTCATGCAATATTGCATACTCTTTATGGACAAGCTTTAAAACATAATACTGAATTTTTTATAGAATATTTTGCTTTAGACTTATTAATGAAAGATGGTGAGTGTAAAGGGCTGATTGCTTGGAATTTAAATGATGGAACAATTCATAGATTTAGAGCTCACACAGTTATAATTGCAACAGGAGGTTATGGAAAAGTTTATTATTCAGCAACTTCTGCTCATACTTGTACTGGAGACGGCAATGCAATGGTTTTAAGAGCTGGATTGCCACTACAAGATATGGAGTTTGTTCAATTTCATCCAACAGGAATATATGGTCATGGTACTTTAATAACAGAGGGTGCAAGAGGTGAAGGTGGATATCTTACTAATTCCAAAGGTGAGAGATTTATGGAAAGATACGCTCCAAGTGCAAAGGATTTAGCATCACGAGATGTTGTGAGTAGATCTATGTCAATTGAAATTAATGAAGGAAGAGGTGTTGGAAAAGATCAAGATCATGTTCATTTAAACTTAAGTCATTTAGACAAGGAAATTATAGAAAGTAGGTTACCCGGTATAACTGATGCAGCAAGATTATTTGCAAATGTAGACGTTACTAAAGAGCCAATTCCAGTTGTGCCAACCGTTCATTACAATATGGGTGGTATTCCAACAAACTATAAGGGAGAGGTTTTAACAGTTAATGGCACTGAAAAAACTGTTCCTGGATTAATGGCGATAGGAGAGGCAGCATGTGTTTCAGTTCATGGAGCTAACAGATTGGGGTCTAACTCTTTAATTGATTTAGTTGTTTTTGGAAGAGCAGCAGCAAAAAGAGCTGCAGAATTAGTTAAACCTGGAACACCACATGAAGAAATTAGTGAGACCGAAACTCAAAAATGTATTGATAGATTTGATAAAATCAGAAATGCAGAAGGAGATACTGGAACAGCAGAATTAAGACTAGCGATGCAGAAAACAATGCAATCTAAATGTGCAGTATTTAGAACAGAGAAAACACTCAAAGAAGGAGTTAAAGAAATCAGAAAAACTTACGATGGGTTAGACTCTCTTTCAGTAAAAGATAAATCATTAATATTCAACACTGATTTAGTAGAAACTTTAGAATTTGATAATTTGATTAGACAAGCAGTAGTGACAGTAGATTCTGCTTATAATCGAAAAGAAAGTAGAGGTGCGCATGCTCGAGAAGATTATCCCAAAAGAGATGACGAAAAATTTATGCAGCACACTCTTGCTTGGTGTAATGGCAAAGAGACAAAAATAAGTTATAGAGAAGTTCATAAGTCTACTTTAACAAATGAAGTTCAATATTTTCCACCACAAGAAAGAGTTTATTAATGGTTCAAATTAATTTACCTGAAAATTCTCAAGTCAAAAAAGGTAAGTATTTCAAAGACAAAACTGGTTCTACGAATTTAAGAAAAGTTAATGTTTATAGATGGGATCCTTCAACTGGAGAAAATCCAAGAATAGACACTTATGAAGTTGATATGGATAATTGCCCGTCTAAAGTTTTAGATATTTTAAATAAAATTAAGAATGAAATTGATCCAACAGTTGCTTATAGGAGATCTTGCGCACATGGAGTTTGTGGCTCCTGTGCTATGAACATGGGTGGTAAAAATGGTTTAGCTTGTACAACTTCTCACTCAGAGATTGACGGCGATATAGACATTTATCCATTACCTCATCTAAAAGTTAAAAGGGATTTGATTGGAGATTTGGATGGACTTTATAAACAATACCAATCAATTGAACCTTGGTTAAAAAATAATACAAAATCGAAAACAGCTGAGATTTTTCAATCTAAAGAAGATCGAGCAAAATTGGATGGTGCATATGAGTGTATAATGTGTGCATGCTGCTCAACTTCATGTCCTAGTTATTGGTGGAATGGAGATAAGTATTTAGGTCCAGCAGTTCTTCTTCAGGCTTATAGATGGATCATTGATAGTAGAGATGATGAGAGAAAAGCTAGATTAAAAAAAGTTGCTGATGAACTTAAATTATATAGATGTCATACCATTCTTAATTGTACCAGTGCTTGTCCAAAAGGCTTGAATCCTGCGAAAGCAATAGCAGAAATTAAAAAAATGTTAGCAACAGCTAATGTTTAAATAGACTAATAAGAATTTTTGATCTAAAACACCGTATCCATGAAATTAATAGAACACTATGTAGGCGGAAAAACTATTTCTGGCTCATCTGAAAAAAAAGGGAAAGTTTTTAACCCAGCGACAGGTGAACAAGAGTCTGAAGTTAGATTAGCATCAAAATCAGACTTAGATCAGGCGGTAGAAGTTGCTAAAAAAGCTTTTGAAACATGGTCTTTAAAACCTGCTTTGCAAAGAGCTAGAGTAATGTTCAAGTTTAAAGAGTTAATAGAAAAAAACTCTGATGAACTTACTAAGCTAATTGTATCTGAACATGGAAAAGTTTTTGAAGATGCTCGAGGATCATTAACAAGAGGCCTTGAGGTTGTAGAGTTTGCCTGTGGTATTCCAAATTTATTAAAAGGTGAATTTTCTGAAAATGTTGGAACAAATGTGGATAGTTGGTCTATGAGACAACCATTAGGAGTTGTCGCTGGAATTACACCATTTAACTTCCCTGCAATGGTACCAATGTGGATGTTTCCGATAGCTATAGCTTGTGGAAATACTTTTATATTAAAGCCATCTGAAAAAGATCCTTCATGTCCAATGAGATTAGCAGAATTGCTTTCAGAAGCAGGTCTTCCAGAAGGAGTATTTAATATTATAAATGGTGACAAAGAGTCAGTAGATGCAATTCTAGAAAATAAAGATATTAAAGCAGTAAGCTTTGTAGGCTCTACGCCGATTGCAAAATATATATATGAAAATTCAGCTAAGAATGAAAAAAGAGTTCAAGCATTAGGTGGAGCTAAAAACCATTTAGTTGTAATGCCTGACTGTGATTTAGATGGAGCAGTTAATGGATTAATGGGTGCAGCATATGGTTCTGCTGGTGAAAGATGTATGGCGCAATCAGTTGCACTTGCAGTAGGAGATATTGGTGATGAATTAGTTTCAAGACTTTCTAAAAAAGCAGAAGCTTTAAAAGTAGGTCCAGGAATGGATAAAAGTTCTGAGATGGGACCTTTAGTTACTAAGGAGCATCTAGAAAAAGTTAAAAGTTATGTTGATTTAGGTGTTGAAGAAGGTGCAAAACTTGTTGTTGATGGAAGAAATTTAAAACTTCAAGGTTATGAAAATGGTTTTTATATAGGTGGATGTCTTTTTGATCAAGTCAATAAAGATATGAGAATTTATAAAGAAGAAATATTTGGTCCGGTGTTATCAGTTGTCAGAGTAAAAACTTTTGAGGATGCTGTAAAATTAATTAATGATCATGAATATGGAAATGGAGTTAGCATTTACACAAGAGATGGGGACGCAGGTAGAACTTTTGCAAATAAAATTCAAGTAGGCATGGTGGGTATTAATGTTCCAATTCCAGTACCAATGGCATTTCATAGTTTTGGAGGCTGGAAAAGATCTTTATTTGGAGATAGTGGAATGCATGGAATGGAAGGAATAAAATTTTATACAAAATTAAAAACAATAACTTCAAGATGGCCATCTGGAATCCGATCGAATGCAGAATTTGTAATGCCAACAATGAAATAATAGGAAATAAATGACAAAAATATCTTTAATTGGCGCAGGTCAAATCGGCGGAACATTAGCACACTTAATTGGAACAAAAGAACTTGTAGATGAAGTAGTATTGTTTGATGTTGCAAGTGGAATTGCTAAAGGTAAAGCTTTAGATATTGCACAATCGTCTTCAGTAGATGGCTTTAATGTTAAATTTTCAGGCACGGATGATTATAAAGATATAAAAGATTCTGATGTAATTATTATTACTGCTGGAGTTCCTAGAAAACCAGGAATGAGCAGAGATGATTTGTTAGGTATAAATCTAAAGATCATTAAACAAGTAGCTGAAGGAATAAAACAAAATGCTCCAAATGCATTTGTAATATGTATAACTAATCCTTTAGATGTGATGGTTATGGCTTTTCAAAAATTTTCAGGCTTACCAGCTAATAAAGTTGTTGGTATGGCTGGAATTTTAGACAGTTCAAGATTTAAATTATTTTTATCTTTAGAATTAAATGTCCCCGTAAAAGAAATAGACGCAATGGTAATGGGTGGACATGGAGACACTATGGTGCCAATGCCAAGATTTACAACAGTTTCAGGAAAGCCTTTGCTTGATTTAGTTAAAGAAGGAAAAATTTCTCAACAAAGATTAGAAGAAATAAACCAAAGAACTAGAGATGGAGGTGCTGAGATAGTAAAATACCTTGAAAAAGGATCTGCATTTTATGCACCTGCAGCTTCAGGAGTTCAGATGGCAGAGGCGTACTTAAATGATGAAAAAAAATTATTACCATGTGCTATTCAATTAAATGGTGAATATGGTGTGAACAATGTTTATGCAGGTGTTCCAGTAATTATTGGAAAAGATGGAGTAGAAAAAATAGAGCAAATTGATTTAGATGATAATGAAAAAAAAGAATTTATACATTCTATTGATGCAGTTAGATCTCTATGGGAAGCGGCATCTAAAATAGATACCGATCTTTCTAAGTAATAATGAACATTCACGAGCATCAAGCTAAACAAATTTTAAAGAAATATGGTGCGACCGTTCCAGAAGGTGTGTTTGCTCTTTCTGTTGATGAATTAGTGGAAAAAGCAAAATCATTAAATACAAAAAAATATGTTTTAAAAGCACAAATCCATGCAGGAGGAAGAGGTAAAGCAGGAGGAATAAAAATTTTAGATACTATTGAAGAATTAAGTGATGCAGCAAAAGAGTTGATGGGAAAAATCTTAGTTACTCATCAAACAGGTCCCGAGGGAAGAGAAGTTAAAAGATTATATGTTGAAGAGTCTTCAAACATAGATAAAGAGTTTTATCTATCCTGCTTAGTGGATAGAGCTAGTTCAAAAATTGCTTTTATATCAAGTGATCAAGGTGGAATGGATATTGAGGAAGTAGCAAGTAGCACTCCAGAAAAAATAATAACAACCAAAGTTGATATTAAAAATGAAATTTCAGATAAGGATTGTGAGAAGATAGTTAAAATCTTTAACTTAAGTGATAGCGCAAAAATACAAGCAGTCTCACTAATAAAATCAATTTATCAAATGTTTATAAAAACTGACGCTAATATGATTGAGATTAATCCTCTAATTTTAACAAGAGAAGAAAAAATAATTTGTTTGGATGCAAAAGTAAATTTTGATTCTAACGCTTTATTTAGACACCCAGAAATTATTGAGTTAAGAGATTTAAATGAAGAAGATCCAACAGAAATAGAAGCAAGCAAACATGATCTAGCTTACATTAAGTTAGATGGAAGTATTGGTTGTATGGTTAATGGAGCAGGATTAGCTATGGCAACTATGGATATAATAAAATTATATGGAAAAGAACCAGCTAATTTTTTAGATGTTGGTGGTGGTGCCTCAAAGGAGAAAGTTTCTGCAGCTTTAAAGATAATTCTATTAGATAAAAATGTTAAAGGAATATTGGTTAATATTTTTGGAGGAATAATGCGATGCGATATTCTTGCTCAAGGGATAGTAGATGCGGCTAAAGAAATAAATATTAGTGTTCCATTAGTTATTCGACTTGCAGGAACAAATTTCAAAGAAGGAAAAATGATATTAGATAACTCGGGATTAAAATTAATATCTGCTGAAAATTTAGATGATGCAGCTAAAAAAGTTGTAGAGGCAATAAAATAATATGTCAGTTTTAGTGAACAAAGATACAAAAGTAATTTGTCAGGGTTTTACAGGTGCTCATGGTACTTTTCATTCTGAACAAGCAATTAAATATGGAACTAATTTAGTTGGTGGCGTAACTCCTAAAAAAGGTGGTCAAAAACATTTAGATAGACCTGTTTTTAATAGCGTTATTGAAGCAAAAAAAAGTGTTGGTGCAGATGCAACGATGATTTATGTGCCAGCTAAATTTGCTGCTTCTGCTATTATAGAAGCAATTGATGCATCTGTAGAATTGATTGTTTGCATTACTGAAGGTATCCCTGTTCAAGATATGCTTAAAGTAAGACAAAAATTAAATGGTTCACAAAGTAGGTTGATTGGACCAAATTGCCCAGGAATAATTACGCCAGATGAATGCAAAGTTGGAATTATGCCAGGAAATATTCATAAAAGAGGATCAGTTGGAATTGTATCAAGATCTGGAACTCTAACTTACGAGGCAGTTGCACAAACGACTGAGAATGGTTTAGGTCAATCAACTTGCATTGGTATTGGAGGCGATCCAATTAATGGAACAAACTTTATTGATTGTTTAGATTTGTTTTTAAACGATGAAGAAACCAAGTCTATTTTAATGATAGGAGAAATTGGGGGCACAGCAGAAGAAGAAGCGGCAGAATTTGTTAAAAATCACAAAATCAAAAAACCAATTGTTGGCTTTATTGCTGGAATTACAGCTCCACCAGGACGAAGAATGGGTCATGCTGGAGCTATTATCTCAGGAGGAAAAGGTGGTGCTGAGGATAAAATTAAGAAAATGGAGGAATCTGGAATTACAGTAGCAAAATCTCCTTCAATAATAGGAAAAACCTTATTTAATAAATTGTCAAATTGAAAAAATATAATAGAGGATTATATTAAATAACTAGATGTCATCATCAAAAAATCTTGAATACGAAAGAACTTCATTTCTAAATAAGTCTAATAGTGCATTTATTGAACGAATGTATCTTAAATTTGTTAAAAAAGATGCAGATTTACCAGATAGTTGGAGAGATTATTTTGAAGGTATAGGAGATGAATTAAATATTATTGCAAAAGAAATTAACGGCCCTTCTTGGGGACCTAAAAAAAACAAAAAAGATATTGATGAGCTTCAGAAAAAAATTGATCAAGAAGATCATAATTCCTATAGTGTTGTTTCTAATATAAGTGGTACGCATGTAAATTCATCTGGATCAAATGAAGATTCTATAAAAGCTGTTTCGATGATCAGATCATACAGGCAACGAGGACATCTTATAGCTAAACTTGACCCGCTTGAACTAATGAAGTCAGATTATTTAGATGAGCTTCACCCAGAGTCATTTGGTTTTAAAAAAACTGATTATCAAAAAAATATTTATCTTGGTGGGGTAATCAACAGACAAAATACAAATATTAAGGAGATATTAGGTTTTTTAAAAAAAACTTATTGTGGACCGGTTGGTTATGAATATATGCACATATCTAATCCAACTGAGAGAAAATGGTTTAGAGATAGAATTGAAAAATCAGAAGATAATTTAAATTTTACTAAAAATGGTAAAGAAGCAATTTTGAACAAACTTATTCAAGCCGAAGGTTTTGAGAAGTTTCTTCATACAAAATATGTTGGAACTAAAAGATTTGGATTAGATGGAGGAGAAAGTTTAATACCAGCGCTAGAACAAATAATTAAGATTAGTGGTCAGTCACAAGTAAAAGAAGTTAAGATTGGTATGTCTCACAGAGGGAGATTAAATGTTTTAGCCAACGTATTGCAAAAGTCATACAAAAGAATATTTAATGAGTTTGCTGGAGAATTTGGAACCTCATCAGATGAAGGTGCGGGAGACGTCAAGTATCATTTAGGTGCCTCATCTAACAGAGAGTTTGATGGAAATTCAGTTCATGTTAGTTTAACTGATAATCCATCACACTTAGAGGCAGTTAATCCAATTGTACTAGGTCAAACTAGAGCAAAACAATATTTCCATAAGGATAAAGAAAGAAATAAAGTAATACCAATTTTAATTCATGGTGACGCTTCTTTTGCAGGTCAAGGTGTTGTAGCTGAATGTTTTGCAATGTCAGGACTACCTGGTCATAACACTGGTGGTACAGTTCACATAATAGTCAATAATCAGATAGGATTTACGACTAGTCCAAGATTTGCTAGATCCTCTCCATATCCTTCTGACATAGCAAAAATGGTTGATGCTCCAATAATCCATGCAAATGGGGACGATCCAGAAGCAGTTGTTTATGCGTCTAGAATAGCAACAGAGTTTAGACTGAAGTTCAATAGAGATGTAGTTGTGGATCTAATTTGTTACAGAAGGTTTGGTCACAACGAAGGAGATGAACCATCTTTTACACAACCTTTGATGTATGAAAAAATTAGGTCTCATCCCTCAACAATAAAAGTTTATGGAAAAAAACTTGTAGATGAAAATGTTATTTCAAATGAAAGTTTAGATAATTCAATTAAAACTTTTAAAAACTTGCTTGATGAGCAGTTTAAAAATGCAAAAGATTATAAGCCAAAAATTGCTTGGTTTGAAGGTACTTGGTCAGCTTACAAACCAGAAAAAGGAAAAGATAAAAGAGGAGTAACAGGGGCAGATACTAAAAAGCTCTTAGAAATTTCAGAAAAAATAAATACGTCATCGGATGAATTAAATTTGCACAAAACTATAGTCAAAATATTAAATAATAGAAAGGAAGCTGTTAAGAATGGAGTAAATATTGATTGGTCAACAGCTGAAGCGTTAGCATTTGGATCTCTATTAGAAGAGGGATATCCAGTGAGATTAGTTGGTCAAGACTCTGGAAGAGGAACTTTTAGTCAAAGACATTCTGTATTAAGAAGTCAAAAAGATAATAGTCGATATGTTCCTTTAAATAATATTTCAAATAATCAAAAACAATTTGAAGTTGTTGATAGCTTTTTATCTGAATTGGCTGTTCTAGGATTTGAATATGGTTATAGTTTAGTTGAACCAAACACTCTTACTTTATGGGAAGCACAGTTTGGAGATTTTGCAAATGGTGCTCAGGTTGTGATTGATCAATTTATTGCATCAGGAGAGAGAAAATGGAGAAGAGCTTCTGGATTGGTAATGTTATTACCTCATGGATACGAAGGTCAAGGACCAGAACATTCATCAGCTAGGTTGGAAAGATTTTTACAGATGTGTTCAAACGATAATATGCAAGTTATGAATTGTACAACACCTGCAAACTATTTTCATGCTCTAAGAAGACAAATGCATAGAGACTTTAGAAAACCGTTAATTATGATGACTCCAAAATCTTTACTTAGAAACAAATATTGTATTTCAAATTTAGAAGATTTTAGTAAATCGAATTCCTTTCATAGAATACTTTGGGATCATGCAATAGACCCACAAAGCAAAGATTTTATAAAATTAAAAGAAAGTTCTAAAATTAAAAAAGTAATTATGTGCTCAGGTAAAGTTTACTTTGATTTGTTAGAAGCCAGAGAAAAATTAAAAAAAGATGATGTAATTTTATTTAGAATAGAGCAACTTTACCCATTTCCTGCAAAAGCTCTAGTTAAAGAGCTTAAACCATATGCGAAGAATGCTAAATTTTTTTGGTGCCAAGAAGAGCCTAAAAATATGGGTGCTTGGTTTTCGGTAAGAGATTATATCCAATGGACATTAGATACTATTAAGGCTAATAATAATGAAATTTCTTATATAGGAAGAAGCCCCGATGCATCTCCAGCAACAGGATATGCGAAAAGGCATATTTCTCAACAAAAAGAAATAATTAATAAGGTTTTTGAATAATTTTAAATGAGTGAAAAAATTGTAGTTCCTGTTCTTGGTGAAAGTATTACTGAGGCAACAGTAGCAAAATGGCTGAAAAATGCTGGTGACGCTGTTGAAGCAGATGAACCAATTGTAGAGCTTGAAACAGATAAAGTTAATCTTGAAGTACCATCTCCTATAAAAGGTATTTTAACTGAAATAAATTTAAAAGATGGCTCAGTGGTAGAAGTTGGAGCTTTGCTAGGCTCAGTATCAGAGAGTGGATCAGGAAGTTCAGTTAAAAAAGAAGAAATTAAAAAAATAGAAACTACTCAAAAAGAAGACAATGTAATTAAATTGGATCCATCTAAAAATGAACCAAAAATTTTTGAAGAAAAAACAGAAAAAAATGTTCAAAAAGAACCATTAATTTTAACCGATGAAGTTGAAGAACCATTAATTTTAACTGATGAAGTTATAAAGGAAGAAGCTCCAAAGATAAAAATAGAAAATTCAGAACCTATAACCAATACAGAAAACAAAACACTTTCACCAGCAGTCAGAAAAATTGTTGTAGAAAACAAAATAGATGTAAATTCAGTTAAAGGCTCAGGAAAAGATGGAAGAGTTTTAAAAGGTGATCTAATAAATTTAATGGGAGCTAATCCACAACCTTCAAAAAGAAAAGTTCAGTATGGTCAAGAAGAAAGAATTAAAATGACCAGACTAAGACAAACGATAGCTAAGAGATTAAAACAAGCCCAAGAAAACGCAGCTTTGTTAACCACTTTTAATGAAGTTGATATGACTAATATTATGGAAATGAGAAAAGAAAATCAGCAAGATTTTCAAAGCCGTTATGGAATAAAACTAGGTTTTATGTCTTTTTTTGTTAAAGCATGTGTTGTTGCATTAAAAAATTTCCCAGCGGTAAATGCCGAAATAGATGGAGATGAAATAATTTATAAAAATTATTACAATCTTAGTTTTGCCGTAGGAACTGAAAAAGGTTTAGTTGTGCCTGTATTAAGAGATGCTGATGAATTATCGTTTGCTGATATTGAAAAAAATATTAAAGATATTTCAGAAAAAGCAAGAGATGGAAAATTAACTATTGAAGATCTTCAAGGAGGAACATTTACAATCAGTAATGGTGGTGTTTATGGATCAATGTTATCAACTCCAATTCTTAACCTCCCTCAATCAGGTGTTCTTGGTATGCATAATATTGTTGAAAGACCAGTTGTTGTTGATGGAGAAATCAAAATTAGACCAATAATGTATTTAGCCTTATCTTACGATCATAGAATAATTGACGGTAAAGAGTCAGTTTCATTTTTAAAAATGGTTAAAGAAAATTTAGAAGACCCTAGAAGGTTGTTTTTGGATATTTAAATGTCAGAAAAATTTCAAGCGGTAGTAATTGGAGGGGGACCTGGAGGTTATGTTTGTGCTATTAGGCTTGCCCAACTTGGGCTAAAAATAGCCTGTATTGAGTCAAGAGGATCACTCGGGGGAACTTGTTTAAATGTTGGATGTATTCCATCAAAAAGCTTATTAAATTTATCAGAGGAATTTCTTAAGGTTCAAAATTTATCTAATAAAGGGATTGAAGTTGGTGAAGTTAAGCTAAATCTTGAAAAAATGATGAAGAGTAAAAATAAAGCAGTAACCATACTTACTAAAGGTGTCGAGTTTTTACTGAAAAAAAATAAAGTAACTTATTATAAAGGAACTGCGAGTTTCAAATCTAAAAATGAAATTGTGATCAAAGATGATCAAAACAAAGAGAGCATAATACAAACTGATAAAACAATTATAGCAACTGGCTCAGTACCAGTATCTTTGCCAGGAATAGAAATTGATGAAAAAATTATTGTCTCTTCAACAGGTGCATTAAAATTAGATAAAGTTCCAAAAAAAATGGTTGTTGTTGGTGGTGGTTATATAGGATTAGAGATGGGTTCTATTTGGTCGAGATTAGGTGCTG
>Ga0208407_1000705_pt1 | contig 15548 bp, 7 predicted proteins | sample ETNtaG_9_FD_185775 | JGI IMG/M metagenome (GOLD analysis project Ga0208407, IMG submission 185775) | Marine microbial and viral communities from oxygen minimum zone, Eastern Pacific Ocean - ETNP201406SV69 (SPAdes) (version 2) | ecosystem: Environmental > Aquatic > Marine > Oceanic ...
TCTCGTAGCTACCAGCTGTGTACACCGTCTGTACAATATCGCCATCATCAACGGCTACGGTAAATTCCGCGGTTGATGTTGATACGGCAACGGTAATGTCGTCGTGAATTAGCGCCCCGTTTACTAGGACGTCCATATAGGCCCCGTCCCAGCCGTCTCCCCAAGAATCGGTAAGCACGACTGTAAAATCTTCTGTTCTACTGTTGTTTGAATGCCAGGTCTGTGGTATACGCACTTCTGGTGCGCCTTTGTCCCCGTATTTTGCCACATCGGTCTGGGCAAACAGTGAAATACTCATTACAAAGACAGTTAAAAAAGCGATCGCTTTTCTCATAACAATACTCCTTGTTATATGTTGTTTATTTTTTTTAGTGCTTGGGCTTTATTGGTATGTGAGCCACTTTTATAGAGAACGGGTATAGTTTCGGTCTCGCCAAAGGCGTTTTAATATAGCCCACAATAAAAAATATGGCAAGAAATAGATTTTCACATGCCACCCTATCCGTAGTTACGCTATTGTAAGGCTCATTTCTTGTTTTAATGTATGAACCATTTTACCAACTCTCTCAATTTTTTCCCGTTTTTTATCAATGGTTTTTACGGCGTGCATGACGGTCGTGTGGTCTCTCCCTCCAAAATATACTCCTATATTACTTAGGGATGTTCCAATAATATTCCTACAAAGATACATGGAAATTTGGCGCGCTTCTGCGATTTCCATCCTACGGCTTTTTCCGACAATTTCTTTTTCGGGCACATTGGAAACTTCTGAAACGCGTCGAACAACATCTTCTACCGTGATGTCTCCCGCTATCGTTTTTCCGGCTCTTTCTTTCACAACATCACGCACCAGGTTGTAGTCAATCTCCTGGTTCATTAGCGACGAGCGGGCGAGGATACGTATGATGGTTCCTTCTAGGTCGCGGACATTGCTTTTGATGTGCCTGGCAATAAATTCAAATATATCATATGAGAGGCTTACTCCGTTTTGTTCCGCCTTTTCCATTAGGATCGCAACCCTCATTTCAAAATCCGGCGGCTGGATATCCACCACCAGTCCGGATTGGAATCTTGACAACAGACGATCCTGGAGGCCCCGCATTTCAGCCGGATACCTGTCTGCGGTTAATACAATTTGTTTACCCGCTTGATAGAGCTCGTTAAATGTGTGAAAAAATTGTTCCTGGGTCTGTTCTTTTCCTCGAAAAAATTGAATATCGTCAATAAGCAGTACGTCTGCGCTGCGGTATTGTTTTGCAAATTCTACTGTTTTGTTTTTCCGTAGGCTGTTCACAAAGTCTAGTGTGAATTTTTCGCTGGTTACCAACACCACTTTGGCCTGTGGGCTTTCTTTGAGAATGGCATTCCCAATCGAATGTATTAGGTGTGTTTTGCCTAGTCCAACGCCTCCATAAACAATAAGAGGGTTAAACGAACTGTTTCCCGGGTCGCTTGCCACGGAAATTGCGGCATTTTTAGCAAATTGATTGTTTGAGCCTTCAATAAATTTTTCAAAAGAATAATTATTATTTAATAGCGGCGCTAAAAAACTGTTTTGTTTTTTCTGTGTCGGTTGTGGGTCGATGCTCTCTGGGAGACTTGTTTTTTTCGCCGACACTATAAACTTAAAACCCACACCATGTTCTGACGACTTAGCCAGCGCCTTGGCTAAGTTTTGTTTATAATGAGATTCGATCCACTCGTAAAAAAATTGATTTGGAACCTCAAGCACAAGCTCTTTTTCAGATAGGGCAATAGCCGAAATGGGCTCAAACCACGTGCTTATTGCATGGGCTGGGAGCGTTTCGACCAATTCAGTATATACGGTCCGCCATAATTTATCGTGCGTCATGTTTTATAGTTATCCACAAGTTATACACATGTCGATGTGCTTAGTAATTTAGGTACAGTTGGGCTATATAATTCAAGCCCTAGTTGTTGTTTTATAAATATTGTTCTCTTGCTTTTAAATTTTGTGATATATATTTCGTTTTCGTAGTTTCCCGGGCTTTTTTGGAGAAAAAATGAAGCGAACATATCAACCAAGTAATAGAAAGAGAAAAAACAAACACGGTTTCAGGTCGCGGATGTCATCTGTGGGCGGAAAATCTGTGTTGCGTCGTCGACGTAAAAAGGGCCGTAAACGCATTGCGCTCTAAGGGGCCTTGCTGTTATGGCTGTACTGGGGGTAATTGACCTCTTTTTTAGGAGGCTGCTTGTTTACCTTGTAAAAGGATACAGGTTTTTTCTTTCCCCTGTTTTCGGTAGACAGTGTCGGTTTTACCCCACTTGCTCCCAGTACGCGCTTGACGCTTTAAAATCAAAAACGTTTTTCAATAGCCTTAAATTAATTCTAATACGAATTTCAAAGTGCCACCCGCTTAATGGTGGCGGTTATGACCCCGTTAAATAAATATGGATAGAAATACTTTACTCGCATTTTTTCTAATTGCGCTTGTTTTAATCTTTACACCTAAATATATGGAAATGGTGGCGCCTCCGCCACAGGGTCCGCCTTTGCCCGCCATAGACAACGCAGAAGACACAGTCCGCCAAGTGCCTGGGCGGAGCATTACAGTGCGTGACCGCGAACTTGTCGCTTCTCCGACTAGCGCTGCACCGGGTATTCTTTGGTCGGGTGAAGAAAAAATTATTACTATAGAAAACGAGCTTTACACTGCGGCCGTGTCGTCTAATGGAGGTGGGTCGCTCCTTTCTTTTGTTTTTAAAGACCACCTAAACAAAGACAGTCTGGGCGTCAATTTGATCAATGGTAAAAACAAAGAAAACCTGTCTATTAGATTTAAAAATCTTGATGGTGAAAATATTAATTTATTTGGTCCGTGGCACTATGTTAATACATTTTCTGGTGGGGAAATATACCGACCGCAATCACTGGAGTTTTCTATTGATGTTTTCCCCGGAAAAACAATTGTAAAAACCCTGACCTTCTATCCAGACTCATACCTGATTGACGTTTCTATTAATATGGGAAATGTCGCAAATAATGTTTTTGGAGGCGCCTATTCCATTGGGTGGTATGGAGGTCTTGTGCCTTCGGAAGAAAACGAAAAAGACGACTTATTTTATTTTAATTCATTCGTCTATCAGGGTGGGGAGTTGGTTGACCTAAAGGTAAAAGAAGGAGAGTCAGAAACAACCAAATTTAATGGGGCAACCGAGTGGGTGGCTGTGAGAACAAAATATTTTATATCATCCATCATCCCAGACAGCCCCGGTGATGTGGTTTCCGCTTTTATGGGTGGATACAACGATGGTCGGGACATTTATGATATAGCACTTGCCTTTCCCGCCACAGAACCAACAACCCTGTCTCTTTATCTCGGCCCCCTGGAATACGACAAAATTAAATCCATTAATCGAGAGCTAGAGCGAGTAATGAATTTTGGGTGGGGGTTTATTCGACCTATCTCAAGGGGGGTTCTTTTTGTTCTTAAAAAGCTTCATAATTTTATTCCCAACTATGGGTATGTTCTAATATTGTTTTCATTTGCCGTTAAGGTTCTTGTTTACCCGCTTACTAAGAAAAGCTATCAGTCAACGGCGGCAATGCAACAACTGCAGCCCGAGATCGCGTCGCTGAAAGAGAAGCATGGAAACAACCCACAAAAGCTCAACCAGGCCACGATGAAGCTTTACAAAGAAAAGGGGGTAAACCCCCTTGGTGGGTGCCTGCCAATGTTGCTTCAAATGCCTCTATTGTTTGCTCTTTTCCAGGTTTTTAGAACAACAATTGAATTGCGGGCTGAGCCCTTCGTTTGGTGGATCAAAGACCTCTCTGCTCCAGATGCGGTTTTCACGCTGCCTTTTTCAATTCCGATTTACGGTTCCCATGTGGCGGTTTTACCAATTTTGATGGTTGTGTCAATGTTTGTCCAGCAGCGCATGATGAGCGGTGGGGCCGCCCAACAACCCCAGCAAAAAACAATGCAATATTTTATGACCGGTTTTTTCTTTCTTATGTTTAACTCTTTTCCTTCTGGACTAAACCTATACTATACTCTTTTTAATGTGCTAACAATCGCACAACAAAAACTTATACCGCCAGCAGAAACCACTACAGTATAATGATGTCCGACACCATTGTTGCCCCAGCTACGCCGCCCGGGTATGGTGGGGTTTCTGTAGTTCGAATTAGCGGCGGCCTGTCGGCGGAGCTGTCTAAACAAATTTGTAAAAGAAGGTTTGTTTTTTTGCCCCGACGACCCACGCTATCTTCTGTTTATAATAACACCGGTGAAATAATTGACAACGCTGTCATTACCTTTTTTAGTGGCCCCCATTCATACACCGGTGAAGATATTTTGGAAATTTCCTGCCACGGAAATCCTATTATTGTAGATCAAATTGTTTCCACTGTTTGTAGTTTTGGCGCTCGCCTTGCAGACCCTGGCGAATTTACAAAACGAGCCTTTCTGAACGGTAGGATAGACCTTATTCAGGCTGAGTCTGTATCAAAACTAATAGAATCACGATCTGTTGAATCCGCCAACATAAATAGTAAAATATTATCCGGGTCCCTTTCAAAAAAACTAAAAACAATTAAGGAGTCTATTGTTTGTGTTTTGGCTGAGCTTGAATTTGAGTTTGATATTTCTGAAAACGAGTCGTTTTTGCCTATTTTGATAAAAAAATATTCTAAAATCATTAATAACAATATATTAGAGTGCGACCTGCTTATTGAGTCTTACGCGGGTGGGCGTCTATTAAACCGCGGAGCTCGTGTTGTAATTTATGGCAACCCCAATGTGGGTAAATCTACCTTGCTTAATGCGCTCGTTGAAAAGGACCGCGCAATTACCAGCGAACTGCCTGGCACCACCCGAGACACGGTTGATGCAGACATTGTGTTGGGCGGGGTTCCGGTCACGCTTATAGACACGGCCGGAATTCGCACCACAAGCGGCGGTGTTGAATCTGCGGGAATTAAAAGGTCTTTCGACGAAATAAAAAAGGCCGACCTTCTAATAAACGTTGTCACCAACAAGGACGGAGGGCGTAAAACAACACAAAAAAAAGATACGGTTATAGTGTTTAATAAGATAGACATCCTTGCGCCGTCAGAAAACTTAACCGACGTTGTACCCGTTTCTGCTTTATTGGGCAACGGGATCAATCGTCTAAAAAACATTATTAAAGAAAAACTAGTTTCAAAAAACACATCGGGCTCAGATGTTGTGCTGACAACGGGGCGACAGAAGGCTGCAATCACAGGCTGTAAAAACAGCTTAAGCGCATCCCTAAACCATTTAAATGAAGGTGCCCCAGAGCTAGAGATTGTTGCGTTCGAGCTTCGGGAGTCTATTAATTATATAGACGCTCTTATGGGAAAAACAACCGTGGATGATATTTTAAACAAAGTCTTTTCCGGATTTTGTGTAGGTAAATAGTTTCACGTGAAACAAAAAAAGACATATGATATTATTGTTGTGGGGGGTGGACACGCCGGGGTTGAAGCCGCCAACATAGCCGCAAAATTAAACCATTCGGTCTTAATGATCACAATGGATAAAAAAGCCATTGGGAGAATGTCTTGCAATCCTGCAATTGGGGGTTTGGCTAAGGGCCAAATGGTTCGCGAAATTGACATGCTGGGTGGTCTTATGGGGCGCTTGGCTGATAAATCCGGTTTGCAGTTTAAGGTTTTAAACAAATCTAAGGGTCGGGCTGTTTGGTCTCCCCGCGCCCAGATAGACAAGCGCCAGTACGAGTCCCTTGTAACGTCTGCGGTTTTACACAATAAAAACATTGATGTTCTTTTGGGTGAAGCGGTTGAGCTTTTGGTTGAAAACTACGCGGTTTCGGGTGTTGCCCTGCGTGATTCTTCTTCTGTTTTTGGAAAAACGGTTGTTCTAACGTGTGGCACATTTTTATCCGGATTAATACACGTGGGTGAAAGAAAAATTTTAGCAGGGAGAATGGGAGAAGAGATGTCTGCCGGAATTACCGAGTCTCTTGAGTCTTTTGGGTTTAAGACCGCGCGCCTGAAGACGGGGACGCCGCCAAGGTTGAACAAAAGTTCTATTGATTGGAACAAGGCGGGCGTTGCCCTTGGCGATGAATCTCCTGTGCCTTTTTCCTATCAAACGCGGGACTTTAGTCCTCCAAACGACCCTTGTCATACGCTTCGCACCAACAAAGAAACACACGACATTATTAAAGAGAACATTAATCGGTCGCCCATGTTCTCTGGGGACGTTGCGGGGGTGGGCCCAAGATACTGTCCGTCAATAGAAGATAAAATTCATCGATTTTCTCACCACGAGTCACATCTGCTTTTTCTCGAACCAGAATGGAAAAACTCTGATCAAATATATTTAAACGGATTTTCAACGAGTCTTCCTGAAGATGTTCAACTAGGTGCTTTAAAAACAATACCGGGTTTAGGTTTTGTTGAGTTTTTAAGACCTGGCTATGCTATAGAATATGATTTTTTCCCACCAGCACAGCTTAAGGCAACCTTAGAAACAAAAGATATTTCTGGGTTATTTCTTGCTGGGCAGGTTAACGGCACATCGGGATATGAAGAGGCCGCTGCCCAGGGGCTTATTGCGGGGATTAACGCTGCGTTAACCGTTTCTGGTTTGGAAACCCTTGTTCTGTCTCGCTCGTCATCTTATATAGGGGTAATGATAGACGATTTAATTACGAAGGACACTCTGGAACCTTATCGAATGTTTACATCTAGGGCTGAATACAGGTTAATGCTCCGGTATTCTAATACCGACGAGCGGCTGGTTGATGTTGCTGAAAAACACTCTCTTTTAAGTGTTGGCGCCATTTCTCGCGCAAGAAACAGGCTAAAACAAAAACAAACAATTTTAAACAACCTTAATGTGTCAATAAACCCCACAAACCTTCCTGGTAGTATTAAAATTAAACAACCGGCACCGGCGAAGACTGTTTTAAAGCGCCCCGAGTGTTCAATTTTTGATTTTCCAGATACTTTTTTATCCCAGAGAGGCTCCCTGCCTGAGTGGTCTTTTACTGAGCTTCTGCTTGATATAGATGCTGAAGTAAAATACGAAGGCTATATTAAGCGCCACCTAAACGACATCGAGAAACACAAAAAGAACGAATCGTTGAAAATTTCTAACACACTAGACTATGGCGTTCTTCCTGGCCTTTCTAGCGAGGCGGTGGAAAAGCTCTCTTTTGTCCGCCCAGAGACGCTCGGACAGGCAATGCGAGTATCGGGCGTTACTCCAGCAGACATTTCTATTCTTCTTGTAAACCTGTCAAGGTAGCCAATGGTTTCACGTGAAACAACTGCTGATGGTTCCGGTGTGTATTCTGTTTTTCCAAACAAATTGTTTGAAGATTTCGCGAGAGGCTCATCCCTTAAACAACTAACCCCTGATGCCGCTGCGTTGTTTCTTTTTGTTGCAGCACAGAAAACAAAATCAAATATTTTTATATTATTTAAAAATGAAAAAGCCGCTTATTCCTTCTACTTGTTGGCCATTGGCCTTGACTCGAGTCGGTTTCTCTTTTATCCGGCGCCCGACTTAAGTGAAAAGGTTCCTGGTTTTAACGTTGAAAGTGAGCGCTTTCGTGAGGAAGCGCTTATAAGGCTTTCGGAAAAGAACCGGTTTTATGTTTGCGTGACAACTCGCACATCATTTGAAAAAAAAGACATTTCTACAAATTCGTCTTCGGGGCTATCATCAATGTCTATTTCTCCTGGTGGCAATATAGAACGAGACGATTTGATTGACCGGCTGTATTCTTGGGGGTTTAAAAAAGCGGACACCGTGACCGAGCCGAAAGGCTTTGCCTACAGGGGTGACATATTAGACATTTTCCCCATATATTTTAGGCGCCCAGTCCGCGTGGTTTTTGATTATGACAAAATAGAAAATATTTTCTTTTTTGATCCGTTAACACAATTAACCACAAAAACAATTACTAAACTTATCATAAAAGGATTCCCGTCTGTTACTCCTGTAGGTGAATATATAAATATTCTCGATTATGCCGATTCTTCAATTGTTGCTGATTATTTTCACAACAATGATAGTGTTGATCTGTGTGGGTGGTCGGGTGGAAATGGGGTCAGCTTGGACTGCTTGCCAATTCATTTTAAAAGCCATCTTTTGACAAAAAGAATATCTCAGATAAAGAACGATGCCCCGGTGGCAGTAGATGATTTATATATTGTTGGAAATGAGAACGAGAAAGGCCTTTTGGACGATAAACTTAAGGGCGCAACGTGGATAAGTGGAAATATACAAAAAGGGTTTTTCTCTCCTTTTTTTAAAATCGGCGTGCTTAGCTCGTCTGATATTTTGAATGAAAAAATATCTGTCCAAAAATGGGCACCCACATCACCAGAACAGCGTAAACAACTAACTTTAAATGATATTTCCAGCCTTTCTGTGGGTGACTATGTTGTCCATCGGTTGTTTGGGGTTGGTGTTTTTCTCGGGCTAACTATACAAAACGGCACAGCGGGCACTCGAGAGTCTATTGAGATTAAATATGCAAACAATGCTCGAGTTTTTGTGTCTATCGAAAAAATGGACCTAATCCATCAATATATTGGATCAAAGAAGGAACCAACCATATCTTTTTTGGGTTCAAAGAGATGGTTGTCAGATGTTTCAAAAACCCGAAAGGCCGTTCGCCTTGTGGCAAAAGAACTGATAGAGTTGTACTCAAACAAAAAGAAGAAGCGGCTTTTTCAATATTCACCTGAAAACGATTTAGACGGGGCGCTGGCTAGTTCCTTTCCATTTATTGAAACGCTGGATCAAAAAAAGGCAATTAGTGACGTCTTAAGCGACATGGATAAAGAAGGCCCTGTAGATAGGCTGATTTGTGGAGATGTTGGTTTCGGGAAAACAGAGGTGGCTCTGCGGGCGATAATGAAATCTGTATTATCAAAAAAACAATCTGTTTTGTTGTGTCCAACAACCATTCTTGCAGATCAACACTTTATTACCTGCACAGAACGGCTGGGGCCCCTTGGAATAAAAATTGATTTACTTTCTCGTTTCAAAACCAAAAAAGAGCAAGTAAAAACTCTTTCTTTGTTGCAAAAAAAGGAGATTGATGTATTAATTGGAACTCATCGAATTTTATCGCAAGACGTTGTTATTCCTGAACTTGGGCTTCTTGTGGTCGATGAAGAACATCGGTTTGGTGTGAACCACAAAGAAAAAATAAGGAGCATGAAACAACAGGTGGATGTTTTGACGTTATCTGCCACTCCTATTCCACGGACGCTTCAACAGTCTCTTGTTGGGATTCGAGATGTAAGCCTTATCCAAACACCTCCAAAATCAAGAAAGCCCATTGAAACAACGGTGCGTTATTTTAATTGGGACACTATAAGCACCTATGTTGAGCGCGAACTGTCGAGAGGTGGTCAGGTTTATTTTTTGCACAACAGGATTGATGGCCTGTCTTTTTTAACCCATAAGCTTCGTGGTGTTTTTCCTAACGCCGTTGTTGAAAACATACACGGACAAATGAGCAACAAAGAGCTCGAACCTCGAATATTGTCTTTTTTTAATGGTGGAATTGATATTCTTGTCTGTACAACCATAATTGAATCCGGCTTGGATGTAACAAACGCAAATTGTATTATTGTTAATGACGCTCAAAACCTTGGGCTTTCTCAGTTATACCAAATACGCGGTCGGGTTGGCCGCGGACAGAATCAGGCCCATTGTTTATTGCTCATTCCAAGAAAACAGCTTGAACAGAGCGCTCACCGCCGATTGAAAACACTTGAACAATATACGTCTCTTGGGTCGGGGTACGATATTTCAATGAAGGACCTTGAAATTCGCGGAGCTGGAAGCCTGTTTGGATATAAACAAAGCGGACACATCTCTTCCGTTGGGTTTGAGATGTATTGCAATCTTTTAAAATCAGAGGTGGATTTGGTTACGGAGAACAGCGAAGAAACTCGCTATCCAAATATTTTATTTGGTGATGATGCGTTCATAAACGAGAGCTATATAGAAAACCCAACCCAGAGGCTGGAGTTTTACAATCGTTTTTCTCGAGCCAAAACAACTAAGGATGTTTTAAAAATAAAACATGAGCTAAGGGATCGATTTGGTGGCTTGCCGGTTGAAACAAAAAATTTATTGTTTATTGCCGATGCTCGGGTCTTGTTTAAAAACACGTCTGTTTCTAGGTTGTCAATTAATGACGGTGGTGTTGTTCTTGTTTTGGACGACACCGGACCCCACCTTTCTCTCGATAAGTTATTTACAGCTTTTGATTCATTTAGTCGTGTGGAAAAAGCGAACCACGCGTTTGGTAAAACAAAATCTGGAAAACTGTCTGTCTCTTTTTCCGCTGCCGGTATTGTTCCTTCTATGAGATTATTATTAAAATGCTCACGTTTGTTTTTGGATGTAAAAAACGAGTAATTTACCAGTCTTGAAAAATGCATTAACCATAGTTGTTTGTTGTTTCTTGGCTTCGTGTTCTGTTCGGGAAAAGGACAGCTCTGTTGTTTTGGCCCGCGTTAATGACCAGGTGTTAACTGTTAAAAAACTTGAAAAACTTTTACCCCCTGAAACCCGAGTAGGCGAACAGCTCAAAAACTTTATCCACGGCTGGGTAAACAGCGCCCTTTATTATGATGCGGCGCTACAGGACGGGCTCCACAAGGACGACCGCCTTTCTAGTGAAAGGGATCGCTATTACAAAAAAATTGTTATAGGGTCTTATCTTCAAACAAAAACGTCAACCGGTGTTACAATCTCTAATTCTGATATTCGGAAATATTATGATGAAAACCCTTCTGGGTTCGTTCGACAAAATGATGAGGCGTATGTTTATCATTTTTTTACAAATAAACTTTCAGACGCGCGCTCAATTCGGTCGGGGTTATTAAAAAAACAAAAAGCAGATACAACTGGTGAACTTTTTGACACTTATGGGGTTGAAAAAAAAACAGTGATGAAGGGTTTTTTGGCGAAAGAATTAGATGTCGAAATTTTTAAAAATAAAAAAGATGATGTTGTTGGCCCCATACGCACACCCAACGGCTACCACGTTATTAAGGTTGTAAAAAAATATAAAAAGGGCAGCAAGGTGGGGCTAGAAGATGTTTATGATAAAATCTATCAAAGAATTTTAAAACAAAAACAGGTAGTCTTGGCGGAAGACCTTCTGGACAGCTTAAAAGAAAAATCACACGTATTTATTAACTCAAACTATCAATAAAAATGACCTTAAAAAAAATATTATTAATTTTCATCGTTTCCTTTTCGTCTTCTCAAGAAAACACTCAATACATAGACGGCATTGCGGCAATCATTGAAGATCACATTGTTTTAAAAAGCGATTTAATTCAAATGGTAAATATGGCGGCTATACAAAACAAAGTAGATCCCCGAACAAGCCCCGACGCTTTTATTCAATTACAAAACTCTGTTGTTCAGTCTATGGTAGACCAAAAAATTATGCTTGAAATGGCCGAACTGGACTCTATTGTTGTGGATGAAAAAGAAGTAAACCAGGCCCTGGATCAGCAAATACAGATGTTGGTTGCTCAGGCGGGAGGTGAAGCGCAGGCCGAAAAGGCTCTGGGCCAACCCATTAAAGATTTTAGACGTGAATTTTGGTATGATATGCAAGACAGAATGGTTTCTGAGCGGTATCAACAACAGCTTTTAAGTGCGGTTGTCGTCACGAGATCTGATGTAAAAGAGTTTTATAAAACATACAAAGACAGTCTCCCGACCTTGCCCATGATGGCCAAGGTCCGACACTTACAGGTTCCTATAAAACCCAGCGCGGCCGCAAAAGAAAAAACAAAATCTTTTCTTTCTGATTTAAAATCTCAAATAGTTGATGGTCGTTCGTCTTTTTCAGATATCGCAAAGTCTCACTCGCTTGACCCTTCAAAAAATAACGGCGGAGAGCTTGGGTGGGTAACAAGAGGTTCACTTGTTAAAAACTTCGAAACCACAGCCTTTACGATAGGACTCGGGGAAATAAGCGATCCCATTGAAACAGAGTTTGGCTATCATATTCTTGAAACACTTGAAAAACAGGGTGATAAAATTCGCGTACGACATATTTTGATCTCTCCGGAAATAACAAAAGATGACAACGAGCGCGCCTACAACCTGGCCTTTTCCCTAATGGACTCTGCTACCACGCTGGACAAGTTTAAAGAACTTGTAAAAAAACACTCATCAGATAAAACAACAATAGATATTGGAGGAGACCTTGGCTGGATTGATCCAACCGGCTATGCTGTACCAGAAATTGGTCAAGCTATTAAATATATAGAGATGGGGTCTTGTAGTCCTCCTATTAATTCGTCAGTTGGTTTTCATTTGCTTTGGGTTGATGGATTAAAAAAGGGTGGGCGACCCAACCTACAAGACCATTGGGCTGAAGTAGAATCCATGACTCTTAATAAAAAGAAAATGGACTGGTACCAAGAGTGGATATCTAGTGCTCGTAAAAAGTTTCATATTCAAATCACGTCAAGCTAATTTTCACAAAGATATACACATCTTATTATAAAGCACGTGGAAAACTTTCTTCTGTTTGTCTTTTGCGGGTTTTTTATAAAAACACCTGTACATCTTCAATGTTATCCACAATCTTTTCCACTTATACACATCAAGTATTTCTTTAACCAATGCTGGTATTTCTTTTAAAAGATAGGTCGTCGATATGTTTGATGGTGTCTTTTTTCCACATATACACAGTCTATATAAATAATATCTTTTAATTTATTAAATAAGCTTTATTAAAAAGCTTTATACAATTGTGTATAATACACAATTGAATATCTTCTCTTCTCTGTTGTATCTTTCAGGTGAGAAGACGACTATATCTTTACAGCGCTTATAAGAATGATGATGTGTTATACTTAACGATTGAAAAACAATCAAGTTAAACAATTAAACATTAGGTGGTAAGAAACAAGGAAAAAGATGTTCAAAAAGCTATTAACCACAAATGCGGTTTTTTTATCAATTGTTTTTTCAGGTCAAATAGAATTTGAAAGATTTACCATTGATGACGGCCTGTCTCAAAATACCGCCTATGAAGTATTTCAAGATAGCCGCGGATATATTTGGTTAGGAACCCAGGGTGGGTTAGATAGATTCAACGGATATGAATTCAAACACTATGAAAGTGAAAGCGGGGATAGCACATCTATTATAAAGGGGTGGATTCGAAGCATAAATGAAGATCAAAACGGAGTAATTTGGTTAGGAACACAAGATGGGAACTTTGGGTGGTTTGACCCCCACGAAGAAACGGGTGGTAAAATAGACATATATGAAAATCACCCAGAGATTAGAGAGTATGCCAGGTTTGATAAGATTCTATTCCATAAAAATTATATTTATATAGCTACGATTGGTAATGGGCTGTGTAGATACAACAGAAAAGACAACTCAACAACCTGGTATATAGAAGATTCTACAGCGGAGCACTACATCAAAGACGGGGTTTTCAACGATGTTTTTCCTATCAACGAAAACGAGATAGTTTTTGCCGATAGAGAAATAATTGTTTTAAACACAGAGACCAACAAACACACCAGGCCCTATAATAAAATAATAGAAAAAGAAATAGGCATTCCAGCAGACAGTCTTAGTATTACAAATATTGAACAAGACAACAAAGGAAACTGGTATATGGGGACCTGGAATTCCAACGGCCTCATTGTTTTAAATGTTGAAAAACAAACCGCATCACAACACTTTCCCCTGCCCAAGGACCCGAAAACAGGAAAAAGACCTAGAACAGCTATTAAGGAAGTGGCAATAGATAAAGAAGGCAAGGTTTGGGTGTCTTTATGGAACGTTGGGCTAGCTATCTTTGATCCGGAGACAGGATATTTCGACGTACATCGCCCAGATCCGGAAAACCCGCTGTCTCTATCAGACCCACAGCTAGAATCATTTCTAATAGACCGAAGCGGCGCCATCTGGCTGGGCGGAGCCCGCAGCCTTATGAAACACGACCCACAAAAGAAAAAATTTAATTTAATTGCTAATTCACCCACAGCAGACATTCTTACTTCTTTTAATGATTTTTGGGGCATATTCATTGATAGCAACCAAGACGTCTGGGCGGGTAGTGTCTATCGTGGAAACGGCGCAGAACATATTAAAATAAAAACCAAAGAAGTTCACAACCACACCCCCGAAAACGCGACACAAGGTAGAGGCACATCTTTTTGGTTTATACGAGAAGATGCGGACGGGCGAATTTGGGGAAGAACCAACTACGATCTTTTCGTATCTGACAAAAATAAACAAAACCTTAAAAGCGCATGGGAAACATCTAACGCATCTTTTAAAGAAACTGGGCGATTAAGGCAATTTATGTTAGATAGCAAAAGCCGTTTTTGGATTTTTTCAAATAAAAAAAGCTGGTGGGTAGAGTTTTTGGGAGATAGCATAATCTGGACGGATGTCGCCAAAAAACACAAAAGCATGAAGGGCGTTATTAATATTCAAGGAAACACAGAAAGCAAAGATGGCAAATTTTTTATGTTTTATAAATCTTGGGATAGAGACCTGGGGGTGACCGACCAACTGCTTAAGGTGTCTGGCACGTCCTTTAAGGTTGACACTTTATATGACCATGCAACAGCTCATAAAAAAATCCCGGGATTTGACGGGTCTATAACGAGTCTTTATGAGGCGAGTGACGGCGCTTTTTGGATTACCACCTATGGTGAAGGCATCACCCGATATAATATAAACACCGGCAACTTTAAGCATTATGGCATAAGAGAAGGATTGCCCAACTCATATATTTACAGCATTTATGAAGACAACTTCGGCAACATGTGGATGTCGTCAAACTTTGGTATTATAAAATTCAACCCAAGAGAAGACAGCTTCAGGCAATTCGGCATGGCAGACGGGATCCAAAACTTTGAGTATAACCAAACATCCAGCGCCCAAATGAAAGACGGCACTTTGTTTTTTGGCGGACTGTCTGGTATTAATTATTTCAACCCCAACACCCTGGAAGACAACCCCAACAAACCCGCGGTTATTATAGAGTCGTTCTCAAAAACAGACTCTATTTTTTCCCTTCACAAGTCCGACAACTCTGAAGAAACGTACAATGTGTATTATGACGAAAAAGATTTGTCTTTTAATTTTGCATCCATCGACTACCGTGATCCGTCCAGAAATAAACACGCCTACATGATGGAAGGCTACGATGAATACTGGACCTATTCCGGTACGCGGCGCTACGCCAGCTACACCAACTTACCACCAGGGGACTACACCTTTAAAGTGAAAGGGTCAAATAACGACGGCGTGTGGAACGAAGATGGGGCGTCTCTAAAGATAAAGATTTTACCCGCCCCCTGGGAAACGGTTTGGGCCTACATGCTGTACTTTGCCACAACAGGCTTTGGCATATTTGGCTATGTAAAACGCCAGCGTCGGCTTCAGGCCCGGGCCATGGAAGAACAACACCGGGAAGAAGAACTGGAAGAAGCCCGCCAGTTCCAGCTGGACATGCTCCCAAAAACAACCCCAGACATACTTAACCTAGATATT
>Ga0208407_1000707_pt1 | contig 15513 bp, 13 predicted proteins | sample ETNtaG_9_FD_185775 | JGI IMG/M metagenome (GOLD analysis project Ga0208407, IMG submission 185775) | Marine microbial and viral communities from oxygen minimum zone, Eastern Pacific Ocean - ETNP201406SV69 (SPAdes) (version 2) | ecosystem: Environmental > Aquatic > Marine > Oceanic ...
GATACTACACAAAAAACTTCAAGCGAATTATCTTTGTCATGCATAATAATTTTAGTAGCTGTATGATCGATCGGCAAAGGATGGCAAAGTGGTATTAATTCACTTGTTTTTTTAACACCTAATACAGCAGATACTTCCGCTAAAGTTATAGGATTGCCTTTTGGCATTTGCTTATTTTTAATTAATTCAAAAACTTTGTTACCAACAAAAATTTTTCCAGAAGCTAAAGCTCTTCTAAATGTTTCTTTTTTTGATGAAACATCAACCATATTAAAAGAATTTTTTTTAAAAATTTCTTTTGCCCAATCTTTTAATTCATTTTGCTTAACTATTTTTAATTTAGTCAATTATCCTCCAGTTTTAGATAAATTTTTAGTAGAACCTGTTTTTCCAAGTTCTAAGTAATGAGATTCTTTTTTAAATTGCATTTGTTTTAAGATAAGATCTTTTAACTCACTAAGTTGATTGTCGTTTTGTAATAAGTGTCTAACGCTTATTCCAGTATTTCCAAATAAACAAAGTCTTAAATCTCCCCTAGATGTAATTCTTAAACGATTACAACTTTTACAAAAATCTTTTGAATAAGGAGCAATTATTCCAAACTTACCTTTATATTCGGGATTTATATAATTTAAAGAAGGACCCGCATCTTTTCCGAAAGTTTGGTAAATCCATTTATTTTCATCTAAATAATTTTTAAATACTTTAGATGGAATATGGTATTTTTTGAAATATTCTAAATTGTCACCTGTTTGCATTAATTCTATATATCTAAAATCAATTTTATTATTTTGAATAAAGTTTGACCATTCATCAAAATCTTTTTTTGTTGAGTTAATTTCATTTAGTAGAACACCATTAATTTTAATATTTTCAAACCCAAAGTCTTGTAAATTTTTTATTCCTTGTAAAATTTCTGGCAATCTATCATGACCGGTAATATTTTTAAAAGTTTCACGGTTAAGACTGTCTATACTTATATTTATTCCATTTAGGCCTGTATTTGCTAATAATTTTGCTTTTCTATCTAAGTGATAACCGTTTGTCGTAATTACAACATTTTTTATTCCAGATTCAATTTTTAAAACTTTGATAATTTCATAAAAATCTTTTCTTACTGTTGGTTCACCACCAGTAATTCTAATTTTACGAACTCCTAATTCGGAAAAGCATTTTGCAAGACGTTTAATTTCATCCAAATGAAGAAATTTTCTACTATCACTCTTATCAATTTGATAACCATTTGGTAAACAATAACCACATTTAAAATTACAAACATCTGTAATTGACATTCTAATATAAGGAAATGTTCTGCCGAAACTATCTTTAAGAATATTCATAAGTTATATTTTATAATATATTCTAATTTAAAATAACATGCATAAAATTCTTTATGAAATTACTAACTAAAATTTAATTTTCTCTAATTTTTTTGTTTTTAAAGATTTATTAGCAGTCTCTGCTAAGATTAATGATAATCTACCATCTTCAAAATTTGCTAATGGTTTAATATTTTTTTTGCAGAGTTTTGCCAAATCATTTAACTGAATTTTGTAAGCGTCAGAATATCTTTCAATAAAAAAATTTTTGAAAGTAGATTTATTATTAGTTGAATTTTTAGAATAAAAGGAAGTCTCCTGATCTCTTTGATTGTCAGAAATTATCATACCTTTAGAACCAAAGAGTTCAATTCGTTGATCATATCCAAAGCTACAGTGTCTAGAGTTTGTAATGATACACTGCACACCTTTTTTTGATTTCATTACTACAGTGGCTAATTCTAAATCTTTAATTTTTTTAAATTTTTTATCAGTAAAATATTTACCTGTTGCAAATAAAGAATTAAATTCATCTGATCCAGCATAATACCTGGCTAAATCAAAATCGTGTATCATCATGTCTTTAAATATACCACCAGATGTCATTAAATAATTCAATGGAGGTGGAGCAGGGTCACGACTTGTTATTATTATCTTTTCTAATTTGCCTATCTTACCTTTAAGTAAATTTTTTTTTAAAGAATTATGCGCAGGGTCATATCTTCTATTAAAGCCTATTTGAATTTTAGGATTATATTTAGCAATATTTTTTTTACATTGATTAATCTTTTTTAAATTTAAGTCTAAAGGTTTTTCACAGAAAACGATTTTTTTATTTTTAACTGCCTCTTCTATAAATTTTAAATGAGTTTTGGTACTTGTAGATATAAAAATACTTTTAATATTTTTATCTTTCAAAGCTATAGAAGGGTTTTTAATAGGTATAGATTGATATTTTTTGGATAATTTTTTTGTTAATTTTTTATCTATATCAAAAACATATTTTAAATTAAATTCAGGATGATTGATTAAATTTTCAGCATGCATTTGACCAATCCTTCCAAGGCCAAATAAGGCGATATTAATTATATTTTTACCCATCTTTTTCTTTTAGAAGAAACTTTGCAGGCATTTATAAACTTTGCCGTTTCTAGTCCCTCATCTTCATTTGGGTAAAAAAATCTTTTTTTAGATTTAGTTTTTAATGAGTCAGAAAATTCTTTGTAGATATTTGCAAAAGCATCTAAATAACCTTCCGGATGACCAAATTTAATTCTTGAAAATTTTTTAGATAATTCTGCATTATGAAATCCTCTTTCAAGCAATTTAACAGCTCCTTTTCCAGGATTTAATTTTAAATAACCAGGATCGTTTTGTACCCATTCCAAACTACCTTTAGAACCAAATATTCTTATTTTTAAACCATAAACACCGCCTCTTGCCATTACGCTAGTCCAAAACATCCCTTTAGCTCCATTAGTAAAATTGATCATTACTTGGGCGTTATCATCCATCTTAATTTTATTTGAAATTTGTTTTATATCAGCAAATACTTGTTTTCCTTTTAATCCAGAAATATATAAGGCTAAATGATATGCGTGTGTTCCAATTTCATTAAGTACAGCCGAAGCTCCAACTATTTTATTATCTATTTTCCATTTTAATTTTTTCTTTGCATTTTTAGAAGTTATTTTTGCTCCTCCAGACCAATCTTGAATATATTCAACGTTAATATATTCAACCTTACCAATTTTTCCTTTTTCAATTAGCACCTTAGCTTCTCTTACCATAGGATAAGAGGAATAATTATGAGTTAGAGCATATTTAATTTTTTTATTAGATTTAATTTTTTTATATAATTTTTTAGCTTGCTCTAAATTTCCTGCAAAAGGCTTATCAGAGATAATGTGAATATTTTTATCTATAAATTTTTCAGCTATAACTTGATGACTTGCAGGAGGTGTCATTATTGAAACTACCTCAATACCGTCATTTCTTTTGGACTCTTTATCAGCCATTTCTTTGTAGTTTGAGTAACATCTGTCTTTTTTAATCCCTATACTTTCCCCAAAACTTATTGATAATTTTGAATTTCTTGAAAAAACACCAGCAACTATTTTATAACGATCATCAAATCTCGCTGAAATTCTATGTACATGGCCAATCCAAGAATTTGGACCCCCACCAACTATTCCTAAAGATAATTTTTTTGTTTTCATTGTGTTTACAGTTTCATATATCATAACAAAAAGAAATATTATGTCAGTAAAATTAGGAATAGCACCAATAGCATGGAGCAATGATGACATGCCTGAACTAGGAGGAGATACTCCTTTAGAACAATGTCTTTCAGAGGCAAATGAAGCTGGATTTTCAGGAATAGAGTCTGGTGGTAAATTTCCAAAAAAATCTGAAGAACTTATCCCTTTATTAGAAAAGTATAACTTAAGATTATGTTCAGGATGGTATGGAGCAAATTTAAGAAAAAATTCTGTGAAAGATGAAATTGTTGCAATTCAAGAACAGCTAAAACTTTTTCAAGACTGTAAAGCACCTTGTATAGTTTTTGCAGAAGTTTCTGATTCTATTGCAGGTGATCCAAATAGACCTTTATCAACTAGACCTCAAATGGATAATGAAGAATGGAGTAATTTTTGTAGAAAAATTTCAGAAATTGGAAAATATCTAGAAGACCAGGGTATGCCATTAGCTTATCATCATCATATGGGGACAGTAATTGAATCACAAAAAGATACAGAAAGACTTTTAGAAAGCACTAATGATCAAGTTAAATTAATTTTAGACACTGGACATATGCTTTTTGCTGGAGGAAATTCTATTGAAGTAGCTGAAAATTTTAAAGAAAGAGTTGTTCACATTCATTGCAAAGACATGAGAAAAAATATTTTAAATAAATCATTAGAAAAAGATTTAAGTTTTAGACAAGCTTTTTTAGAAGGTGCTTTTACAGTTCCTGGAGATGGATGTATTGATTATAAACCTTTATTAAATTTTTTAAAAAGAAATGATTATAATGGCTGGTTAGTAGTTGAAGCAGAACAGGATCCGTCTAAAGCAAATCCTTTAGAGTATGCTAAAATCGGATTTAATTATTTGTCTAAAGTTTGTAAAGAAGTAGATTTAGATATTATTTTATAATTTTACAATTTTTGATGTTTCTAATTTATTATCAAAAAAATCAATAATATTTTGTATAGTTTCTTTACCCATTCTAGTCATACATTCTTCTGTGAAAGAAGCTGTATGTGGACTTAAAAAAACTTTATCATTTTTTAATAAAGGATTATTTTGTTCAGGTGGTTCGGTTTCAAAAACATCTAAACCAGCGCCAAAAATTAAATTTTCTTTTAAAGCTCTATCTAAATCAATTTCATTAACAATTCCACCTCGGGCAGCATTAATTACGATGCAATTTTTTTTCATAGATTGAAGCAAATTATAATTGATTATATTTTTAGTTTTTTCATTTAAAGGGATGTGAAGAGATATAGCATCCATTTCTTTGCAAGTTTCTTCCATGCTATCTACTTTGATTCCGCCTAGTTTTTCTATTATATCTTGAGAAACAAAGGGATCATAAACAAAAACTTTCATTTCAAATCCAAGGCATCTTTTTATTAAAGCTTTACCTATTCTCCCAAATCCTGCAATTAGGATATTTTTATTCCATAGTTCAACAGTTTTAGGCAGTTTATTTCTATCATTAAATTTTCCTTCTTTAACAGTGTCATCATACATATTTTTTCTTTTGGATATATTTAGCAGCATAAACATTACATGTTCAGCTACAGCAATTGCATTAGCTGTTGCAGTAATAGCAAGAGTTAAGTTCTTTTTTTTAGAAACTTCTAAATCGATATTGTCGTATCCAACACCATGTCTTGAAATAATCTTTAAATTGTTTGCAGCCTCAATTACATTACCAGGTAATTTTGCAGTTCTAATAGATGCGCCATCACAATTTTTTATTTTTGTTTTTAAAAATTCAGGGTCAATTTTTTCAACAACTTCAAATTCATAGTCTGGATTTTTTTTTAATAATTCAATACCAGCTTCATGAATAGGTTGTATAATTAATATTTTTTTCATATTAGGAAAATTTATTTTGTTAATAAATTTGATAGATCTCTATTGTTATGTTTAAAAGTTGGTAAAGGATATTTAAAAGCATATTTTCTTGGTATACATTTATTTTTAGCTTTTTCCCAAAGAGCTACCCATTGTTTGTAATTATGAATTTTAATATTTTTTTTGTTTTTACTTCTGACATAAAAGTTAGGTAAGGGTTTACGTCCCGAAGGTGTTCCAGCTCTATTATATCTTAAATCAGCACTAATTCTAAAATTATTAGATTTGTTTGGAAGCGAGCAATGTATTGAATGTTTATGCAAAAGTATAATGTCACCCACATCGGCCTGTAGATATATTGGTTTAAATTTATCTAAAAGTTTACTATTTTTAATTTCTACTTGTCCTTTGTATCCAGATATATGGTTTAGTAATCCCATTTTATTAATTTCTTTAACCGTAATCATGCACCCGTTGTTTTTAGTTGTTTTAGTGAATGGTATCCAAACAGTAACCATATCACAAAATTTTTGACCGTGAGTAGACAATACAGCCGCATCTTGATGCCAAGGTGTTCTGCCACTCAAACCATCATGCACTGATCCTTTAGGCAATTTTTTTTCTGGTTGTTTAATTCTAGTATTTTGTACTGGGCTAGATAAAATTTCAGAACCTAAAATTTTTTCCACAACATCTAATATTTTTTTATTTGTAATTAGATTCCAAAGTGAATGTGAAGCAAAGTAATCACTATCTTTCTTAACATGATCTCTAGGTAATCTCGTATTGAAATATTGATCCAGATCATAAATATTTAATTTAGATACATAAGTGTATTTTTTTCTAAAATCATAATTTAATGCTCTATTTTTGTAAATTTTGGGAGCGAACTTTTGGATGAGGCAGTCCATAACGAATTCCATGTCCTTCATGATAGGTTTTAAATCTTTATTGAAATTTAAAATGTTTTTTACTTTTACAAACCCATCTCTCTTTAAGATTTCTTTAATTTTTGAGTTGCTCTTCATTTTAGCTAGTCTTTTTTAGCAGATAATTTGAATCATGAAAAGAAGTAAGCATTCTTTTATTATTAGGTACAATAGTCGGAAAATAATTATTATTTTTAAATGACCAGATAACAGGTTTGTTTAATGCATAACTTCCATAAATAAAAAATCTTTTTGGACAGTCAAATTCTTTAAATCTTTTAACTCCATGATATGAATTCGGTGTAGACTTAAAAAAGATAACAGTTCCTTGTTTGGGAGTAAATTCTTTAACAATTTTTAGCTCACTACCTTTTGGAAATCTTCTAAAACTTTTTCTTATAATTTTCTTATATTTTTTTTTATATAGAGTAAGTGAACCACCATTTTTTTTAGGTATATCTGTAAGATAAATTAAAAAATTATATAATCTATTAACATCATCTCTATGAGGTTTTAAACGATAACCACCCTTAGAAACTGAAAAATCTATATCCAAATTAAGTATCGGATTTCTATAATTATCACCTAATAATTTTGTTAGCTCTTTAGAATTAACTTTTCTTTTAAGTGTAAACTTCTTTGAATTAAATGATCTTGGATTGTATAAATTTGTCCAAGTATTTTCTTTAAATTTTGATTTAAATATTTTTTCTATTTTTTTAAAAAAAATTTTATTATTAAATTTCTTAAATAACTTTAATGAATATTTAGAGTTTTTTAAATAAATTTTGAAATTTTTTGAACCTTTGTTTATTCTACTTCTTCCTCCCATTATTATATCATCAAATGATTTAGATGAACTTATTTCAGAGATTAAATTTTTACAGATATTTTTAGGAATAGCTTTTTCAGCAACTAAAACAGGAAAATTATTTTTAATTTTTTTTAATTTTCCTATATTTATCATTCAACTATACATTCCTTCTTTAACTTTAATCATTTTATACATTAGATCATTTAAAGGAGTTGGGATTTTATGATTTTTTCCAAGCCTAGACACTTCACCACTAATAAAATCAATTTCTGTTTTTCTTTTATATAGGACATCAAACGCCATGGATGATTTATTGGTTTGTTTTGAGTCCACTATTTTATTGAACATAAATAGACATTCATCTTCAGAAACCTCTATTCCTTCAGCTAAAGCAACTTTTCTAGTTTCTAGAATTATTTCTTTGCCTAAAGATCTAGAAATAGACTGATTATTATTATCAATATAAAGTTCCGTGTGATTTAGATCAAAAATTGCAGATAAAGGGCCAATTGCAGTAAGCGCAAATAATTTCATCCATTTTCTTTTTTTAACATCTTCAGCAGCAATCATTTCTAAACCATGAGCTGTAAATGTGTCAGCAATTTCTTTTACCCTGTCACTTACTCCACCATCGTATTCTCCAATCCAGGAAGGTAGAGCAGCATGATTTTTTATATGACCTGGGCCTAATATATTTGATGCTTGTGTCGTAGTTCCGCCCAATACTTTTTCTTTGCCAACAATTTTTTGTATAATTGCTTCATGACCAATACCGTTTTGAAAAGACATGAATACAGTTTTTTCTCCAATGATATTTTTGATACTTTTGAGAGCGGGCTCTAAGGCAGTTGCTTTGCACATTACAATTATAGCATCAACAGGATCTACACTTGATGGATCTGTTGTTGATTTAACTTTAATAAATCTATCGCCACCATGACCATCCATTTTAAGACCATTTTTATTTATAGCTTCTACATGTTCTTTCCAAACATCTATTAGGATTACGTTTAGTCCTTTTTCAGCTAACAAACCTCCAAACAGACAACCCATTGCACCAGCGCCTAAAACAGCAACTTTTAAATCTTTATTTATCATTAAAGCCTTTTCCAAAATTAATTTATGTATAGATATTATATATATTATCTATAGACATTATGCAAAATAAAATATAGCTTAATATAGTAATGCAATTGGAAATAGAAAAAGCAAAATTTACAGAATATCCATTAGAAAAAATTTCTGAAGCTTTACAATTAGGCTTATCACAAAATTATAAAGTAGTTGAAGTATCAGTTGTTGAATGTCCAAACTTAAGAGAGTGGGGCTGTCCATCAGAAGGTATTAGTGGAAATCAAAAGATTATTGATGTTGGTGGAGAGCCTTATATGCACGATCCAAAATTTATTGGTGCTGAATTTGATTATGAAGAAATTTCTAAAATGATAGGTTCAGAAAAATCTTATGCTTTAGGGGCTGGCTCAGGTGCAATGTCATGTTTAGAGGGTCATTGTGGAGAACTAGTGATTAATGAAAATTTAATTACCTCTGAGTCAAAATCAATTATTGCTCGAGTTGGAATAAATAAAGAATGTATTGCTGAAAAATATACAGCAAGGAAACATGGTGGCTTAGGAAATATTTATTATACTGATGGTGTTAAAGGAAAAGTTATTAAAATTAAGATAAAAGGAAGATCTGGTGAACAGGGTTCTTTGCCACAAGCAATGAGAAAAGCTTTGTCTAATAATTTACAAATTAAAGGTAATGACCAAATTGCTTTGGCAGGCGTTTTTAGAATTTTAAATGGAAAAATTAGATCTCATGTACAACCTGATTACGCTGATATTAAGCACGAATACTATGATCCGAAACAAATGAAGTGTGTAAAAGATTTTTTACAATTTTATGAACCTGTTGGACCAGAATTGCAAGGTTATAGCATACTTTGGACAGGCGACCCTTCTGGTGGTGATCTCAACTTAAGAGAGTCTGGTGAGCACACACATTTTCATTCCTATACAAAAGACAATGTTGCTGGTCATTATCACTTTGATGTAACACCTGAAGAAATAGAATATGAGGCTTATTTTAATACTGCTGATGAAGTATATAGAGTTAATAATATATATAAGAAATTAGCTAACAAAAAATAATATTAATTTAACTTTCTTTAAGATAACATTTTAAAATGAAGAAACAGTTTAAGTACCCTAAACATTTTGAAGAACAGAAAAAAATTCCAAAAATTACTCAAAAAAGAATTAAATTAGCTGAAGTATCTCTAGGTGATTTTGAAGGTAGATTAGAGAATGAATTACTTAATTGGTTTTCTACAACACCTCAGCATTGGATTATGTTGCATATGGTAATGCTTGCTTATTATAAAAATAAATCAATTACAAAAAATCAATTATTAAAAGTAATTGAAAAATCTTATTTAACGTCAAATGTTTATATCGATACAGCAATTAAAAAAGGATATTTTAGAATAATTAGAAATGAACAAGACAAAAGATCTATTTTTATTTTACCATCTGTAATTACAATAAAAACTTTTGAAGGGTTTATTGATAGAAGAGATATTCTTTACAAATGAATATAGTAAAAATTTATTAATAAGCTTTAGATTCTTCTTTTTTAGAAAAACCTTTCATTTGTTCAACTACTGCTTTTGCACCTGCGCTTAATGCTCTTTGATCAGCACCAATTGTTACAAAATTAAAACCTTTATCGATCATTTTTTTGGCATATTCTGGAGTACCGTTATGAATACCAGCAAAAATATTATTTTTTTTAGCGTGCTCTAAAATTCTTAAAATTTCTGAATAAGCTTTTGTGCTTTCTGGTCTATCGAAACCTGGCTCTTCACCTATAGCCAAACTTAAATCTGCAGGACCAATGTATATTCCATCAACACCTTGTGTTGACATAATTTCATCAAGCTTATCTAAAGATTCTTTTGTTTCTATCATGGCTAATTTAAGCATTTCATCATTTGCATGTTTTGCGTAATCAGAACCACCATAAATCAAACCTCTTACTGGACCAAAACTTCTATAACCTCTTGGTGGATACATGCATGCTTGTACAAATCTTTCTGCCTCTTCTTTATTGCTTACCATTGGACAGATAATACCATAACAACCTGCATCAAGAATTTTCATTATTTGACCTGGTTCATTCCAATTTACTCTAGCAAGTGGAGTAACATCTGTTGTTGAAATCGTTTGCAGCATTGGAAGAGCATTAGTGTAATCAACTAAACCATGCTGCATATCAATTGTTAAAGAGTCCCAACCTTGATGGGCCATTACTTCAGCTGAAACAGTACTTGGTATTTGAAGCCAACCATTAACAACAGGTTTTCCTGCCTTCATCATTTCTTTAACTTTATTTTTTCTCATAGTTATATTTTTAGACCCATATGAGTATATTTTACATTTAAGTAATCTTTGATTGCTCCAGAACCACCTTCACGTCCATAACCAGTTTGTTTAATGCCTCCAAAAGGAGCTTCAGCTAATGCTACTACACCAGTATTAACTGCAACACATCCAGACTCTAATTTTTCAGAACCAATATGAGCTTGGTCCATTGAATTTGTGTAAAGATAGCTACATAAACCTAAATCATTATCATTTGCTCTTTCAATAACTTCGTCAAAGGTTTTAAAAGTTAAAATAGGCACAAGTGGACCAAAAGGTTCTTCTTTCATAATTGTAAAATTATCTTTTACATCATCAAAAACTGTTGGTTCATAATAGTAACCTTTATTAAAACCAGCAGGTCTTTTTCCACCCATTAATACTTTTGCACCTTCACTTTTTGTTTTCTCTACTAATTTTTCAATTTCTTCTAATCTTTTTGCGGTACTTAATGGCCCTAATTCAACACCTTCGTCCATACCATTACCTATCTTTAATTTTTTTGCTCTATCCATAAAAGCACTCACAAACTCATCTTTTCTATTTTCTTGGATATAAAATCTATTAGGTGAGATACATACTTGTCCATTATTTCTAAACTTTCCAGTAATCGCTATGTCAGCAACTTTGTTCATGTCCACATCTTCACATACTATAAAAGGAGAGTGTCCACTTAGTTCCATTGTAACTCTTTGAACTTTATCAGCAGCTTTCTTTAAAATTATTTTACCAACTCTCGTTGAACCAGTAATTGAAACTTTTTTGATTATATCAGATTCCATTAGTTCATTAGATATCTCAGCTGGATCACCTGATAGAAGATTTACTACTCCATCTGGTACACCCGCTTCTTTACATATATTAACTAATTCCATTACTGCACCAGGAGTAATTGTATCTGGTTTACAAATAACAGAACATCCTGCTGCTAAAGCTGTAGAAATTTTTCTTGATGCTAAAACTATTGGAAAATTCCAAGGAACTAAAGCAGCAACAACTCCTACTGGCTGATAATAAACATGAACTCTTGTATCTGGGAATCTACTTTGTTGTGTTTGACCATAAATTCTTTTTGTCTCTTCTGCATTCCATTCAAAAATATCAGCCCCACCACCAACTTCACCAACAGCTTCTGCAAGAGGCTTTCCTACTTCAAGAGTTAGCCATTTTGCAAGAATATCTTTTTTTTCCCTCATTAAGTCAGCAATTTTTCTAAGTGTATAAGCTCTTTGCCATGGTGCAGTATTTTTCCAAACTTCCAAACCTTTTTCTGCAGATTTTAAAGCTCTCTGCACTTCAACAGATGATGCTTTTGATGCTTTTCCAATTACTTCTTCAGTAGCTGGGTTAATTACGTCATATGTTTCATTTTTTTCTGCTTGCTGCCATTTACCGTCAATGAATTGTCCAAATTTGTTATACATAGATTTTTTTTAAGTTTACTTAATTGGGTTTTATAATTTATAGTTTAATTATATATAAACATTATACATAATTAAAGTTAAACTTAATTTATGAAAAAAATTACACTAACTTGTGCTCATGCAATTGTTAAATACTTAATTTCTCAAAAAATATTAATTAATGGGAAAAAAGAACCTTTGTTTCCAGGTGTATTTGGAATTTTTGGTCATGGAAATGTAGCTTGTTTAGGACAAGCGTTAGAGGAAAATCAAAAAGAACTTCCAACTTATAGAGGTCATCATGAACAAAATATGGCTTTAACAGGTATTGGTTATGCTAGGGCAAAAAGAAGGCAGCAGATATTTGTAGCAACATCATCAGTAGGTCCTGGAGCGACAAATATGATTACGGCAGCAGCAGTAGCGATGAGCAATCGATTGCCAATTTTATTTTTACCAGGAGACACTTATGCAAATAGAATGCCAGATCCAGTTTTACAACAAGTAGAACATTTTAATAATCCAGGAATTACAGTAAATGATGCATTTAAACCAGTAACTCGGTATTTTGACAGAATTACAAGGCCAGAACAAATAATCCAATCTTTTCCTACGGCAGTTCAAACAATGTTGGATCCGGCAGATTGCGGTCCAGCCTGTATAGCTTTAAGCCAAGATGTCCAAGGTCAGACATTTGATTATCCGGAAGATTTTTTTAAAGAAAAAATTCATACTATTAGAAGACCTCGACCAGATGAATTTCAAATTAAAGAAGCGGCTCAAAAAATTAAGTCCTCGAAAAATCCAATAATTATTTCTGGTGGAGGAGTTTTTTATTCTGATGCAATGGAGGAGTTAAGCAATTTTGCAATTAAACACAATATTCCAGTTACTCAAACTGTAATGGGTTATTCTACAATGAAGAGGGATCATTCGCATTATGCAGGTCAAATAGGAGGATTAGGAGGAAAAAATACAAATTCTCTTGCTAAAAAAACAGATCTCGCGATTGCAGTAGGAACAAAACTTGCAGACTTTACAACAGGATCATGGGCAAATTTTGAAAATGAAAATTTTAAACTTGTTTCAATAAATGTTTCTAGATTTGATGCAAACAAACATTTGGCTCAAGCAGTAGTAGGAGATGCAAAAGTTTCATTAAATGAGCTTTCATTAGCACTTGGTGACTGGAAAGCAGAAGATGAATGGAATAAAAAATCTCAAGTAGAATTAAAAGCTTGGAATGAGCATGTAGATAATGTGAGTGCACCTTCTAATCAAGAAATACCAAGTTATGTTCAAGTGATAGGTTCTGTCTATAGAAATTCTGATCCTTCAGATATTGCTGTAACAGCTGCAGGTGGATTAGTTGGAGAAGTGGCCCAAGTTTGGAGACCTAGAGAATTAAACACCCATGAAACAGAGTGGGGCTTTAGTTGTATGAGTTATGAAATATCTGGAGCTTTAGGAATCAAAATGGCAAATCCCGACAAAGAAGTTATTTCTTTTGTTGGTGATGGATCTTATCTTTTAAATAATACAGATATATATTCTTCTGTTATCACTAAAAATAAACTTATCATAATTGTTTGCGATAATGGTGGCTTTGCAGTTATAAATAGACTTCAATTATTTAAAGGCGGAAAAGAATTTAATAATTTATTAAAGAGCTCAAAAACTCCTGGACTAGTTGATATTGATTTTGCCAAACATGCAGCAAGTATGGGAGCCAAATCAGAAGAAGTAAGCTCACTATCAGATCTTGAAGAAGCATTTAAGAGAGCAAAAAAATCAGACATAACTTATGTAATTTCAATAAAAACTCATGCTTATAAATGGATGGAAGGTTCAGCTTTTTGGGACAGTCCAACATTAGAGGCACCTATAACTGAAGAGAATAAAGAAGCTTTAAAACTGCATAAAGAAGGAAAGTCAAAACAAAGACAAGGCGTATAATTCTTTTATGAATAAAGTGTTTAAAGTTGGTTTAATAGGCTGTGGGCATATTTCTGAAACTTATTTTAGAGCCGAAAAATATTTTAATAATATTAAAATTATTAAATGTGCAGATATAAATCATAAAAACTCATTAAAATGTGCAAAAACCTATAAGATTAAAGCATTAACTGTAAAAGAGTTGTTAAAAGACAAAGAAATAGAAATTATTCTCAATCTAACAATACCTAAAGCACATTATCAAGTAGCAAAAAAAGCTTTAAGTAATGGGAAACATGTTTATTCAGAAAAGCCATTATCTATAAATTTTAAAGATGGAAAAGACCTTTTAAAATTAGCAAAAAAGAAAAAACTTTATATTGGTAATGCACCAGATACATTTTTAGGTGGTGGCATCCAAAAATCAAAAGAGCTAGTCGATAAAAAAATTATTGGTAAAATTAATCTAGGAAATGCTTTTTTTGCTTTCCCAGGAGTACAGTCTTATCATCCAAATCCTGAACCTTGGTTTGCAAAAAAAGAGGGTGGCCCAGTAATTGATATGGGTCCTTATTACTTAACTGCTTTAGTAAATTTACTTGGACCAGCTAAAAAAGTATCAGGTAGTATTGTCAATGGGGTGAAGAGAAGAATTATTGGAATAGGACCAAGAAAAAACAAAACATTTAAAGTTGAATGCCCAACAACTTATCTATCTACAATTACTTTTGAGAATGGTACAGTTATTAGATTAACACTATCATTTGATGTAAACGCTCATCAAAAAAATCATATTGAGCTTTATGGTAACGAAGGTTCGATGATCGTACCAGATCCAAATATGTTTGGCGGTTCCGTTTATGTTTGTAAAAATTTGGGAGATCCTTGGAAAGAGCACAAAACTAACAAGATGCCTTTAGGAAAAATTAATATTAGATCACAAAGTTCTAGAGCAAACGAGTCTTCAACAAATGCAAATTATCGAGGAGTAGGATTAGCAGAAATGGCTTATTCAATTCAAAATAAAAAAGTTAATAAATGCAACGGAGAACTTTCTTTACATGTCTTAGATATTATTCAATCTACTATGAAAGCTTGTAAATCTGGAATATCACAATCAATTAAAACTACTTGTAAAAAACCACAACTTTTTTCTTTGAAAGAAATAAGAAAAATAATAGATTAATTTTTTAATTAATAATTTATGTCAAAATTAATCGTTATAACCGATCCTTACCCAAGAACACTTGATCTTATTTTTACAAAAAAAAAACTTAAAGAATTAAAATCTAAATACAAAACAATAACTGCTCCAAAAAGTAATAAAAAAAAATTTTATGAAAACAATATTTACAAAGCTACATTTATAATGGGTCAGCCAAATTTAGATAAAAAACTTTTATCTAAAGCAAAAAAACTAAAAGCAATTATAAATGTTGAAAGTAATTTTATGGACAATGTGGATTATGATTATTGTTTTAAAAAAGGTATTCATGTAATAGCAACATCTCCCGTATTTTCAAAACCAGTTGCAGAAATTGCACTAGGAATGACTTTATCATTATTGCGAAATATTCATAATGCGCATTCAGATTT
>Ga0208407_1000712_pt1 | contig 15497 bp, 10 predicted proteins | sample ETNtaG_9_FD_185775 | JGI IMG/M metagenome (GOLD analysis project Ga0208407, IMG submission 185775) | Marine microbial and viral communities from oxygen minimum zone, Eastern Pacific Ocean - ETNP201406SV69 (SPAdes) (version 2) | ecosystem: Environmental > Aquatic > Marine > Oceanic ...
TAGTGCTGCTTCTTTGATGGAATTAGAAGAGTGTTCCAAACAAGAAATCAATTGTTCTTGGGAAATATGTTTGCTAGAAAGCGCAACGACTTTTATCTTTTCAATTTCCGATTTAATTAATTCACTGGTGTAATCTCCATTAGAATCAAATTTTATCAAAGCCTTACTTGCTTTTATCTTACAGAGGTTGTCATCATCTCGGTAAAGAATTTCTGCAACAGAGGTGGTGTCCTCATTAAAACGCTCCAATAAGTTTGCAGCGCACCGTCTAGCATCGATAGATTTGTGTTTTGCTAAGGCGTTAAGAGAATCAACGCCGAGCCTAGGCGCCCACATTCTGTGAGCATCAAGTGCTTTTGACCTAAACCATGGGTCTTTATCATCAAGCAATGGTATAAATGCTTCTAGATTGCTTGGTGAATCGATTTCAAAAAGTGCTCTCAAAGCCCTTCTTCGAATTCGAATATCTTTATGTGAGAGTTGAGATATGTACGCAATTGTAGATTTAGCCATTATCTCACCACTATAGTCTATTTATTCCAATCCTTCAAAATCATCAAAAATCCAATTTTCGAATCCAATTTCAGATAAAACTGGATGTAATATTACTTGCAGTATAGGCCAAAATCTGACAAAAGTGTCGGCTTTTTCAATTAGTGATTTGAACATAGGATGTTGGGAAGGCGTCATATCTCCTTCACCTAAAGGAGGTAAATCATCAGGAAGGAAGTGAAGTTCAGCGATGATGTCTTGTAAGCAATTAATTTCATCCTCGTCAATTATATCTAGTTCTTGACACGTTTCTATGACTAATTGTAGTAAATCAGCCAATTCAATCGGAGTAATCATTTCATTGAGGCTGATTGCATCATTTAGAGGGCCAAAACATACAGGCCCTAAGTCCGTTGGTAGTAATTCATTATCTTGTTTTTCCATTTTCATTAGTTGTTGACGATTTATCGGCCCTAAAGGAGCGATTACGAATCCTCCTTCTGATATTCTTGAATAAATCCATTCGGGCAACTTTTCAATATGTCCCGTGATTAAAACGCGATTAAATTCTCCAGGAAAAGCAACCGGAGATACATCTATCGATTCGAGGTCTCGTAACTCTATTGTTGGCCAATGCGTGAGCCTCTCTTTGGCATGTAATATTGATTCCTTGCATGAATCTAATACTTTGACATTACCATTTTCACCAATAATTTGTGCAATCAGTGCGGCTAGGTAGCCGCCTTTTGCTCCGATTAATATCACTTCTTGGCCACTACTCAATTCTAAATGATGGAGCAAAGTGACTATCATATGAGGGGCAGAAATAGTTTTGATATGCCCTTCATATGTTTCCATAAATGGAATTGGACGGTCGGAATAGAAGGGGTCGCTTTCATAATCAGAAAATATCTCTACCTCGGTATTTTCCATGACTTTTTTTACTTCTTTGGAGACTTCAATACCGCTCTGTTCCAACCTCCTGAGTAGGTCGGATATACGGGTCATATCAATGGTATGGAGTGGTGTCTTGTAAACCATGTCATCAAATTAGTTTATTGATGAAAATTTTTCTTCTAGAATTTGATCTATTTGACTGATGTTTTGTTGATGTTCTTGCATCCCTGACTCGACCATTTCATCCAAAGAAGTTAATTCATCATCATCGTGAAGGATTTGGGGAGATATCTCATTTTTGATATTTTTTCTAATGTTTTCAAGCATCTTCTTCATACCTTTCTTTTGATCAATATTTGCCTCTTCTGAATCCAATTCAATTGTTTCAAGCATGATTTTTATTATTTCAGGTGGCACGTATGGATCGTCAAAGGATGAAAACATATCATCCATGATTATCGCTTCAATTCTGGCCAAATGTTCAGATATAGTGGCTCTTGCTAAACCGATTTGCTCGGCCAGGTCGCTCACTCTAATCCTTTTAGGGACATCAAAAAAGCCCTTGTCATAGGCAAATTTTGCTAACTTCAGTTGTTTTGGACTTAATAGGGAATTATCAGATGTTAGGTTAAAATCTAGACTTCTTGCACTGGTTCTGTCAGGTTTTGACATTATTCTAGCTAATGTTGTTACAATTCGGAGTTTCATAGGAGGTCCTTGAATAATGTAAGTAAGTCCTTCACCGTCCAATCTGCACCCAGGTGCCGCACTAGTGCCGTTAGTACGTGCATTCAAGTTAGACAGAGAATGATTTAGTCTAACTAGTATTAGATAACTGTCATTTGGGTCTTTAGGTTCCATAATTACTTCCAGCAAATCAAGGAAATATAGGTCGTCAATATCAGATAATGTTTTGCCATCACAAAAATTGGCTTTTAGAATTATTCTAACATCTTTAGGTACTCTTTTTACATATGAAATAAATTCCAAATGCTTGAAAATTGTTAGAATTTCGGCGATATCGAGATTTTTCAGCCGCACCCTCTTCCAAAACAGAGTGACTTCGCGCATAAACAGGCCTTATCATCTTAGATGATAATATGTTTTGACAATTGTTTTTCATTTTTTCATTTCAATCCAAGCTAACAAAGAAACTATTGGAAGTAATATGAATAGGATTTTATTCAGTCTGGTTTGATATTCATTATATTCTCGAGTTTTTTCAGGGCTTACTTCAATTGATTTTACTTTCCGAGTCCTTCTAAGAATATTCACTTTTGATTCAATTACAGAAAGAACTCTGTCTCTAAGTTCTGGAGAAGTACTCTTCGAATTACCTTTTCCGACAATGAACTTAACAGTGGTATTGTCGGCCAATATAAGTGCTGCCTCAACAACTCCTTCGACATTTTTTAGATTGTGCATGTCGATTCTAATATTCATTCCATCACTGGATATATGGCTTAATACTCTCCAACTACCTTGACCTTCGTTGAAAGGATTGAGTAATTCTCGAGCCTCTTCGAGTGGCTTTTTGGATAATTTAACAGGACGTCTCCTCTTTGCTAGAAATGGCCCAAGTAATATTGATACAATAAAAGGAGGTATGCAAATTAGATAAACAGTTCTTTTTACTTCTTCAGCATCTGTTAATACTGAAATAGTTGCCAAAGAGAAACCCAGGTACAAACCTATCAAAGCACCGGCTTGAAGGCCCATACGAAGTCCGACGGGCTCTCCCTTTTGCTCTGTCACATACTAACCAATTAGCCATAACACATCAAGACTCTTATTATCACAATGATTAAAACTATTCTGCTTGACCTTAATTCATGGAGAAAAACGGTTTGCCTAATAGAGACCGTGAAAAGAAGGTTGGAATGTGGATTTTCGGCATTTTTGGATTTTTCTTCCTTTCTTTTTTTCTTTCACCAAGCCTTCTTCCAAGCGGTACAGTTCCAGAATTAGAAGCAAGAGCCAATGCATTGGATTATATGACTGAAGATGGAAAATATTCTTCAGGTAATCACGGAGAAGAAGAAAAATTTGCTTGGACAGAATTAGATCCTTACAATGGTTTCATTTATGCTTTTGGTGATTTTAATTGTCATATGAAGCACGAACGATCATGGGAAATAAACGGCAATCAAATGCCTGTATGTACCAGAGATGTAGGGATGTTTTTCGGTATTGCAATTGGCGGCTTAATCTTCTCAAGGAAAGGCTATAATCGCTGGACAGTCAAAGACACATGTCTGTCAATTTTCCCAGATAATTGGCTTGAAGAAATCTATAGAAAGAATTACAGGACCTATGCATGGCTTGCTATTGGAATTATTTTCTGTTTGCCATTAATCGTTGATGGTTTTACTCAGTTGCTGACTTCTTATGAATCAAATAATTTTACGAGGCCTCTAACAGGCATTGCTTTTGGAATCGGTTTTGGTATACTGGTTGGAGCAGCCTACTCAGCAAGGCCTAAATTTTTCAACTCGGCAAGTTCAGTATCTTTGCCCAGTGGTACAAAATTTGAATTGGTCACTAAGGAAGAAGAATGAACTTATTTTGGTGGAGCAGTTTTCCACCAAATTATCAATTCTTCGAAGTTACTTGGAGTTGGGCAGTCTTCATGGCCACTAGTTAGCATATCAAGCCTGCTTAGTACATTTTTCACTGCTCTTCTAACAGTTGGTGGTGGATTTTTCTCTTCCTTAATCATCAATATTTCAGATAGTGCATTTTCCCAGTTGGAATTAGGATTAACCCTTCTCCAAGATGCGAGTGCGGACCGTAATGGCCACATAGCCAGTGCTAATCTTCCATAACCTAATTTTTCATCTCTTAGTTTGAAGACCTTTGCTTCAGAAAAAGGCACATGGGATTGTTGTTTGTGAATCCATCTTTCATGCTCAAGCCATTTGACCAATCTTTGAGTATGTCTCTGAGTAACCATCCTGTGGGGTCCTAGTGATTTGTGTAATCTAGGGACCTCAGTTGATCCGACAATTAAGGATAGGGTGCCTAATATCGACCAGCAAGATTGGGAGTATGAGGTGGCAGGCACATCGTATTCTTTTGCGCTCTTTTTTGGCCACGTATCTTCAGCCTGCTGCATCCACTGGCTTGGAGACATTCCAGATAGCCAGCCAATATGTATCGCCGTTTTCATTTCAGGGGCTCCAGGTAACCGAGTTTGTTTTTTGACATCTTTTACAAGAGTGCTTAGAAGAAATCTATCAACTTGGTCAGGGTCGACATTTAGAGGCGATGGTTTTCTATTGAAGAACGAACGTAGTTCATCACGAAGTTTTCTTCTTAATTCATCTAATCCTCCTTCGTTGAGAATAGGCCCGACTACGCAGCACTTGTCAAATGGACTAGAAACTTGTATATTGCCTGATAATAAATCATTGAATCCTTTGCGAATTTTCTTTTGAATGTCAGTTGTTTCAAAATACTCTTGCTTTTGACTAGTCATCCTTAGCGTCCCGGATTGTATTCTTTTTATTGCCTTTTCAGGGTCACAATCAATCCAAATTACCAAGTCGGGAATCATTGCAGCAGAGTTCATTTTACAAACTTGGTCAATGCCTAGTTTGCCAACAATTCCTTGGTAAATAAGTGATGAATGGATGTTCCTATCTGATATCACAACATGGCCCTTTTCTAATAGTGGTTTAATCCATGTGTGTGAATGGTCCAGTCTATCAGCAGCGAATAATCCTGCTTCTTGAAGAGGGGTTCTATCGCCTGTTTTTACAGATTCAAGAGCTAGTTTACCAAGTTCACTATGCCGCCTTGGCTCATGAGTTGGGTGTACTTGAGGAAAAGGATATTCATTGACCAATTCCATAATTATTCTAGCAGCTTCTCCCTTTCCAGAACCATCACCTCCTTCGATGGATATAAGATACATTCTTACACCTCTTCAGTATCTTCAAATTGTTCCTTTGTTAGTGTTAATAATCCCATGCCAGCTAATATTAAAATAGGGCCAAATAAAATTAAACCTCTACTGAATAAACTAATGCCAGCAAGATATTGAGTCCTTCGATATCTCTTAGCACGACGAGTTTCAACGGATGCTTGAATCCCTACCATACCAGTTATAATTGTCATTACACCAATGAATGTAGACAATCCAACAGCTGCTTCTAAAGACCAACCTGAGTCATCAGATTGAAGGAATTCTTCTGTTACTTCTGAACCATTTTTCATTGTGAATGGCTGCATGATTCCATCAACTGCATCGAATGTCCGTTCTATCGTATTATATCCATCTTTAGAAACTCTTAGCAACATAGTATCAGATTTGACATTTTCTAATTGAAAATATCCGTTTTCATTTGTGTAAGTGACCTGCAACGTTTCAGAACCATCATAGTCAACTAATTCAATGCTTACATTGTAAACTGCTTGCCCTTCTATATCTAATGCTTGACCAGTAATATCAACGCTTTGAGTCTGCTCAAACAATGAAGAATTTAACAGTTCAGAAGGATTTCCTTGCAATATAATGCCGCCGCTGAAAATCCCCAAAATACTACCTATCAATATCAAGACAGAAGCCAATTTTCTCAGTCTTGCTTTATCATCATACTCGAATTCAAGAATCTGATTAATTTCCGTATTTTCGGCAACCACTTCTGCTTCAGAAACAATCAATTCAGGTTCATAATCCTGAGTTGCAGAGTCTTCTAGTTGCTTTTTAACCCTGGCCTTGAGTGCCTCTCGGCGTTCCTCAAAACTCTTCTCTGACATATTACAGTCCTCCGCTCAGTTCATGTGTGAAGGTGCGCGGATAATACCCCTTCCCCTAATAGTCCGCGTCATATCAAACCTTTTTGATTTTGTAATCGAGGACGAAAATAACCGTAAATAAGCCAAATATAATTACTAAGGATATAAATCCAGCTAATTTATAGGTTTCAACAGAATTCACATCATCACTATCTAAATCCTCGATTGGTTCTGTAGATTGGTTTTCCTGAGAGGTATCTATTTCGATAATCCAAGAAGAACTCCTTAAACCTAATTCAAGTAACCTACCTATTTTTCCCAACGACTCAGCGCTAACTTTGTCAATCGTATCTTCATGCGTATGCCAATGACCTTCCCAGTTTTCTGCACCTTCACCGTAGCCTAAATCGATTAGGTCGATTGCAGGCACTCCTCTTTCATGTGCAGCAACATGATCATCAATCACTCCATTAGAAGTTTCAATATCAAAAATATCTTCTCCCTCATTTCCGTTGCAGTCAAGTTCCCCTTCCACTAGTCCAGTTGCTTTTGCAAGTGGTAAAATAGTCAACCATAATTCCGAAGAACCAGGCCATACATGTGTTAAGTGTAAATCAGCATCGCCAATCATATCAACCACAATAAATGCTGAAATATTATCCAATTCTAAATCAGTTTTATTTTCAGCCCATGCTTTTGAACCATATATTCCAGGCTTTTCTCCTTGGTCCTCTCCGTCGGTAAATAGTAATTTAACCGTATGATTTAGATTCATACTTGGGATAATTTTTGCTAGTTCAATTAATACTGCAACACCGCTCGCCCCGTCGTTTGCTCCGTCGATAGGCTTGTCCCGCATGCTTTCATTATCATCCCTCTCAGCACGGTCTCTTGTATCATAGTGTGCAACAAAGAAAATTTCTTGTCCTGATGAATTTTGAGGCTCAAAGGTTGCAATAAGATTTGTAAGATTAAAATCCTCTCTCGAGTGAGTTTCTTCACGAAATTGCCATTCTGTTAAATTTTCTTTAATAGATTCTCTTAGTTGATGAGATGCTTCAGAACCCGGTAATCTTGGTCCAAGTTCTACCTGCCACTTTATTGATGAGTTGGCAGCAGTTGAATTGAAAATCAAATCATCAAAATATTCGCACGGCTCTGATGATTGATAAACAGATTTATCACCGTTACCCAATGCCAAAACTAGGGTGCTTTGTGATAGCAGGCAGGCGATTAAAGCGAGCACTATTAGGCGATTCTTCAATGCTTTTTGACCTTCCACTTCCATGAGCATTATTGACTCCTAATAGACTGACCCTTAAATACCTCTTTTCGACTCGGTCAAATAGTTAGCAGTATTGCAATTATTTGAGTTGGTTATTATGTCGGAAAATCGTTCCAATAAAGCCTTATTTTTGGTTGCTCTATTTTTCATATCTGTCCTTTCCCCAATATTGGGTTCAGTTAGTGCTGATTCCAATGAAGAAACAGAGAGATTACCTTACAATGCAGGGGGAGTAATAATAGGGGATTTGAAAGATTTCAATCCAAACGAAGGCTCCCAGTACTTGTTTATCGATGAACAACAACCAGTTGTTTCAGCGTACGGCTTCATGAAACAGGCTTGGATTGAAGCGGGGCGGCCAGGAGTTGATGACATGCAGTATCAACCAATAACTCACGGTAGAGCCAGCGGAAGGGTTTGCAATCCTCACATAGTCGGCGATGAACTAAGCGTGCCAACATCAGGCGGTTCAATCGATGCCTATGTGGCTAAGACCACAAATACAGTTGCCTTTATTTTACAATCAGGTAGAACACTGTCTTCTACAGTTTTGAATAACTTAGCATCTTCTTGGGATAGCACAATTTATCCAACAATGACAACGTATTATGGTAAAGATTACCAAGACGGTAGAGGTCTTGCACCCCCCGATATTGATAATAATTGTCAAGTTCAAATTATAATTTATGATATAGATGGTGCTTACAATACCGGTGGTTACTTTGCCCCTTCATTTGCAAGTTCTAGAGAATCTGTTTTTGTTGACTATGCGGATATAACTCTATCATGGGGTAAATCAATTCTAGCTCACGAATTTGAACATCTTCTTCATAATGCCCAAGACCCTTATGAAAATCTTTGGATAGATGAAGGAAATGCAGATGTAGCAATCTATCTATGTTTTGGTGCTGATTCAACATTAGTTAGTCATCTAAACCAATGGACAGAATCTTCAGAATTATCAGTGCGTTGGTGGAATCAACGATTTGCTGATTATGGAGCAGGATTTATTTTCACTATGTATTTGGCAGATCATTTGGGTGGAGGGCCTGCTGTTAGGCAGTTAGTTCAAGATTCTGCTACAGGAGGAGTAAGTGTAGAAAAATTGGCTCTGTCGCCACCATCTGGTCAAAGCGGTTCTATAGGTAGGACGATGAATCAAATATTTGCTAATTTTTCTATTGCCGCAGTTTTAGATTCTAATCAGGGGGTTTACGGTTTTTCCAACCTAGACTTGACACCATCGTGTTCCTCTGCGTCTTTTTGCAGAGTTCAACCAGCAGCCACTAACAGTGATTGGAGTACTCCTTGGTCTTCAACAGGAAATACAGTTGAAGGTTGGGGAATTAGGGCGTTCAAGTTTACTCCTGGCGCATCCTCTCCAGCTCCACTAACAATTAGGTTGACGTCAGATGTCAGTCAATTTGATGGGGTTGTTGTATCTAAATCTACAGTAGATGGTTTGTTGACAGTTACAGACCTAGATTTTCAGAGCAATGTTGCAACAGCACTTGTCCCAGGGTTTGGCAACTTGACTGATGAAGTTTGGGCAATTACCTGGTATGCAAGCACAGTTGCGGATTGCGATTATACTTCATGCGGTTCTTCATATCCTCAAGGCACAGTGGACATAGAAGCCGCAAGAATTACATCTCCTGCAACTCTAACAATCAATACTACCGAAACATCAGACAGAGATGGCGATAGTAGTGATGATACATCACACATAAATTTCAATGTATTTTCAAATGCTTTTTTTGAAGACTTAGATGTAGATATTAGCGTTATTGATTCATCTGGCGAAATTGTAGATTCTACTTCAAATAGAATTTCTGCTGGAGGCGGACAAGACGCATCTAGCGATGTATGGTTCACTGCCCCTCTTGATGGAACCTATACATTCAAATTTGATATGTATGATATGATTGGAACTTTAGTTGATAGTGCTTCAACATCACCTTTGACTTTATCTAACATGCGTCCAACTGCAAATGGAAGTATATCATCGAATCAGACTCAAACATGGGAAAATATTGAATTTAGTGGTGGAGGATTTGACGCTTGGGGATTATCATTCGATAATAATTCTCTTCCATATTTAGATTCTCCAATAGCCTATGCTTGGGATTTTGACGATGGCGTCACTTCATCTTTGAAATCTCCAACAAGGTCTTATCAGTCAATTGGAATTTATAATGCAACTCTTAGAATTATGGACCAAGGAAATACTTGGTCAGATATAGAAATACATCAAGTCAATGTCACAGATGATACATTGCCTGTGCCGGTGATATCGGTCAATAACTTAGTTATTGATAGCGAAATTAGTATATTCACGAATCAATTGATACAATTTTCGGCTTCCAAATCTTCGGACAATGTACCAGTAGAAAATCTCCAATATCAGTGGAGCTGGGGCGATGGCGAAATTGATTCAGGGGTTGGAATGTATCTTGCCCAACATGAATGGGGGGACATTATTGGAGAAAATGTTACATTTAATCTTACATTAACTATCTTTGATGGAATAAATAGTGGGCAGAAGAGCATAAATGTATATGTAAATAACAGAGTTCCCTATCAGATATATTCAGATAATCTGACAACTTATACATACACTTCAGTTCTAATGCCTGATGTGTTTGCAGACGCCGACGGAATAATCGTTCAATATGATTGGAATTTCCCAGATGGAGTCAACCTTGGCGGCGGCATTACGGATAAAAACGATGATTTTGTTGAAACAACATCAAATCTACCCTATCCAAATCCTTCATGGGATTCACCAGGTTTGAAGACAGCTATTCTAACCGTGACTGATGATGATGGTAGCGAATCTTCAACTCAATTATTCATTAATGTATTGAACCAAGTACCAATTGCCGATTTCTTAGTTAGAGTCAATGACGATGAAGGAAACTCATTGATAGACTTTAGATTCGAAGATGGGCTAGTAGATATTCCCTACACATTCGACGGTAGAAATTCTTTTGATATTGACGGTATGATGGGCGATTCTAGTGATTTGACTTTCAATTGGTCATTTGGTGATGATAATTTTGGTGATAAACCTCAAACGACATTCACCTTTACTGAGCCTGGAATTCATGTGGTAAGTTTGTTTGTTGTTGACGAAGATGGTGCACCGAGTTTTACACGAACCTTGACGGTTAGAATTGCTAATCCATTACCTATTATTTCTGTAAAAATCCTTGATGCTTGGGTCTCTGGAGAACAGGCGACAGATAAAACTCCAATGCCAGAAGGATTCATACCCGATGCTTGGTCCCATACCTTTGATGAAAATGATAATACATTCACAGCACCTAATTTTATGCTATATTTTGATTCTGATGGTACGAGGGATGGAGACCGAAGATTTGAGGGTAAATTTGCTCCAATTGACCCAATGCTAGAAGATTGGAATGGATTGGTAGAATATACTTGGGACTTTGGAGATGCATCTCCTCTCATTCACGTAGCATCTCCTTGGCACTCTTACTCAAATCCAGGGATATATACTGTAACTTTGACTGTTAGAGATGCATTTGGAACTGGTGATGTTAGTAGGGAATCATTCACTATTGTAGTGGACAATGCTCCGGTAATTATTGACATCTCAATTCCTGATGAGATTATTGTCGAAGAATTAATCTATGTTTCAGCCAATATTTCAGATATAGAATCTGAACAAGGTAAATTAATTTACCGAGATTTGAATATTGATGATGGTTCACTGGTAGATAAGGATGAATTTATTGAATCTGCGCTTTTAGTAAAATGGGATATCGATTTAGAATTTGATGCAGATGGAAATGGCGACCCAACTGATGATTATATCATACCTGAAGATTCACCGATCTACCGAATTTCTCCTAATTGGAATGAATCAGGTAAATACACAATTAGCCTCCAAGCATGTGATGGATTGGGTATGTGTGCATACATGAATGAAGAAATTAATGTTGTTCCAAAACCAGATGACCCGCCTTCTTTGTCAGATTTTGAATTTGAAGATTGGATGAATTGGATTAAAGAGGCTGGCTCTGATTTGGCCACATTCGTAGCACTAATTGCTGTAGCATTGATTCTAGGATGGTTAGTTATGCGTGAATCAAGTGACGTTGAAGATGAAGCCAAACAAGCAGCAGAGACCTATACCGATGTCGAGCATGTAGAGGTTCAAGGCGGTTTACTTGGAATGGACCAACACACCCCTCCTCCTGCTCCAGCGATTCTGTCAAAGGATGAAAGACGTAATGATGATAGTGGTTATATCAGGCCTTTACGAAGAAGAATTTAATCGCTACAATCTTGAACTGCCTATGTCTTAGAATAATTAAGGGAAGATAAAAGATGAAGTCCAGATTCGTACTTTTTGTACTTCTCATATTATTGGCTCCTTTGATTTCTTCTTCAGGTTCATCCTTTTCAGTAAGTGAAAACGCTTCTGCAGCAGATGCCTGTAAAGGTGATTTGGAACCTGTAAGGTGGAATGAAACAATGCAAAGAGTTGCCATGGTTCCTCATTTCAGTCCTTATGATGATTGGTGGGGTATGTGGGATTTAGAAGGCGAAGGCGGTCACGGGAAAGGTAATAATAAAAATTCAGGCGATTCAAATCAACAAGGTACAGAGGCCGACATGTCTTTGAGTCCCGAGCCAGAATGGATGTATAACTCTCCATGGATGTGGGAAAATACTCTTGAGCCTTTAGTATCCAACCATCACTCTACTCTTTTGGTAGGTGATAGCGTCGGTGCAATAAAAGTGAATTTATCGGCGAACCACAGAACAACTGTGTGTATTACTTTGCAAGACTTAGATCAAGACAGTAATTCTGATATTAATGCAGATATATATTTATTGACTTCCAATGAATTTAGTAAATATGAAGAAAGTTATTATTCATCCCACTCCTCTGCTGGGTGGTACTCAGATGTTGAAGAATCACTAAGTGATATTCCCCCAGAATGGAGGAGTTTTAATTTCCTAGGTTGGAAAACTTACAGAGATGCTCATCAGTATGAAGAGGTTGATGGTGTTAATTTCGCTTTAAGTTTGGATGGGCCTGAAGTTTTCAATGGGCTTTTTGGAGATTCTGATTGGCAGGATTTCTATATTGTAATTGACACATGGGATAATGTCCATGATAATGATGCACAATCGCCTGGAGCTATAGTTGCTGCCGATGTGACGATAATCACTACAGAAAGAACATTGATTTTACCCAATTTCACGGTTTCTTTGGTATTTTTAGTTTTGATTATTGGTTTGGCCATCTCGCCATTCATCATCAATGGCAGATATATGAGGGCTGGATTAGAAACTGAACAATCTCCAACAGGAGTAGTCCCTTCATTGAATACGGCGCCAGAAATACCTCCTCCCGTTAAGCAAATGCAAATTGAGCCAACTACTGGCGGCGATGTCAAACAAACGGATACAGGTCAATTAGAAGACGCTGGTAAACAAATACCAAACTTGCCCAAGCAATGAATTTAGAATTTCAATATTCTAACAATGCCCAAGCATCACGAAGGTCTCTGACATTTATCAATCCTCTATCAGAGAGTCTGAAGTGATTAAGCATGGTAGCATATACAAGACTTTGTCCAAGTACAGGCGCATGCAGTCTAACCCAATCTCCGCCATTTCCTAGTCCCATTAAACAGTGAGGTTCTTCATCATCTTTCAGGGAATGAGCGGCTTCGATAATTTGCAATGAGTCTTGGTGGTTCATCACGGAAGAGCAAAATTTCAGAATATCTCCTTTGTCATAGTTTGTTCTTAGCATCTCTACAATTTCATCCGCATTTGGGGTTGAACTTGAATCATGGTATGAGGCTATAATCTTGCAATCAGAATCCTTGGCCTTTGATGATAGTTTGTCTCTTTCCTTATCATCAATGGACAATTCTAGGTCTACAAAACTGACACTAGAATCGATTGCTTTGTCTAAGATATCGAGTCTTTGCTTTTCTGTTCCAGCAAAGAACCCTCCTTCTCTTACAGGCCTTACAGTGAAGATCACCGGGACAGGAATTCCTTCTTTAAGGGAAGAAATCGAATTTTCAACATCGATTTCTTTGAAATCTTTGACAGCCCACTCTTTTTCAGGGGCCATTTTACTAGTTTTTTCGCCATCTTCGTTTTCTGTAACGATTGGTTCAGGCTTTATGAGGTATAATTTGTCAAAACGAACTTCAACATAATCAGCACCAGCAATGTTTGCTCTATTCGCTTCATCAATCATCTCATCTACCGAAATCCCTTCGAGAGATACGCATATCTTCGGCTCTGCCATATTCCGTCCAAATAGGGAGCGTTATTAACGCTCACGGATGAAAGTTGATTTTCATTCTTTCCAAAATTGTCAAAAAAACACTATTTGATTGATTAAATTTGGTCCATAATATGCCGTATTTATGCCTTGTTTTCCACTACCTTTAAACACCTTCACGGCTGGTTGTTAATAGTAGGGGAGTGACAGGCAGATAATCAATGCATAGCGGGCGATTTCAGACGAAGTTAAATGGCCCGAAAATTAGTTGTAAACTGCCGATTCTACTTTATTAAATCCGGTGATTTTGGAATTTTAATGACCCTAGTTGGAGTGAATGAAATGAGTGATGATTATAGCGCATCCAGTATTCAAGTGCTGGAAGGTTTAGAAGCTGTGAGGAAAAGACCCGGGATGTACATTGGAGATCCTCACGACGGTTCAGCCTTACATCACTGCATTTGGGAAGTTGTTGATAACTCTGTAGATGAACACTTGGCTGGTTATAATAATAAAATCGAAGTCACTATAAATTCAGATGGGACGCTTTCTGTTAGGGATTTTGGACGTGGCATACCGGTTGGATTGCATGATGAATTCGGCGTTTCTGCTGCAGAAGTAATCATGACTAAACTTCACGCTGGAGGAAAGTTCGATAATAGTTCATACAAAGTGTCAGGCGGTCTACATGGAGTGGGAGTCTCTGCAGTAAATGCTGTGTCGGAGTGGATGGATGTCACTATCCACAGAGATGGAAAAGTTCACTATCAAAGATACCATGCTGGAGTTCCAGAATCGCCTTTGAAAGTAATCGGTGATTGTGATGATACCGGGACGATAATCGCCTTTAAGCCCGATTTGACAATCTTTACTGAAATTGTGGATTTTGAATTTGAACAGATAGATACCAGATTAAAAGAAACAGCCTTCCTTAATGCAGGGCTCGAGATAGTGATTTCTGATGAGCGAGGGGAGGAAGTCCATAGTAGTCGACATCTTTACGAGGGTGGAATTGGTGAATTCGTATCACAACTCAATATTTCAAGGGAAGCAATGCATCAAGAAGTGATAGTCATCTCTGGGGAAAAAGAGTTAGAGATAGGCACGGTTACTATAGACCTTGCTCTGCAATGGTCCAGCGCCTTTAGCGAATCGATTAGATGTTACACTAACATCATTCGTAACAAAGATGGAGGCACCCACATGTCAGGACTTAGGACTGCCTTGACGAGTAGTTTGAATTCCTATGCTAAGAAAAAGAACCTACTCAAAGGCGAAAATTTGTCTGGAGAGGACGTTAGAGAGGGCCTTACCGCCATTGTAAGCGTAAAGCACCCAGACCCTTCCTTTTCGTCACAAACTAAGGATAAACTCGTAAGTAGTGAAGTTACAGGAATCGTCCAAACAGTTGTTTACGAGAAACTCGGGGAGTTCTTTGAAGAGAATCCTTCAGTTGCAAAAATTGTCATAGAGAAAGCACTACTTGCTTCTAAGGCTAGAAAAGCTGCCCAAAAAGCGAGAGAATTAACTAGAAGAAAAGGAGTTCTTGAAGGTGGAGGATTACCAGGTAAACTTGCCGATTGTCAATCTAGAGACCCATCAGAATGCGAAGTATATCTTGTGGAGGGCGATTCTGCAGGAGGTTCTGCTAAGACAGGCAGAGACCGCCGAATCCAAGCTATTTTGCCATTAAGAGGTAAAATTTTGAACGTAGAAAGACAAAAGAGAAACATTGTCAAAGTATTCCAAAATAATGAGATTCAAACAATGATTAGAGCATTAGGCGCAGGAGTTGGCAAC
>Ga0208407_1000716_pt1 | contig 15458 bp, 13 predicted proteins | sample ETNtaG_9_FD_185775 | JGI IMG/M metagenome (GOLD analysis project Ga0208407, IMG submission 185775) | Marine microbial and viral communities from oxygen minimum zone, Eastern Pacific Ocean - ETNP201406SV69 (SPAdes) (version 2) | ecosystem: Environmental > Aquatic > Marine > Oceanic ...
ATTTAAAAATGATACCATAGAAATTGAAGAAAGAGTCAGTATTATAAATTCAATGCAGGTTAATATAGCACCCCAAGATGGCTGGGAGCCAAGGATGAATTATTTATTAATGGTAAAAGATAATTTACTACAGGACACCACTATTCAATTAAAGATAAGTACTTTAAACTATATAAAATATGGTGGACTCCAGATTCCAATTAAAGGGACAAGAATTAATTCAATTGGAGTAGAGATAGAAAATATTGAAAATAAGGAACATAAAAAGGTGTCATTCGTAAATTCAGAAAATGAAGTAATTTTTGATCACATTCCTGAAGGTAAATATATAATTACTATTTTTAATGATATTGATAATGATAAAAAATATAGTTTTGGGATGGCAAAACCATTTATACCCGCTGAGTGGTTTTATATTATTCCTGATACTATTGAAATACGTGGTAATTGGGATATTGCACTACCCGCCCTTAATGTAGAAGAGGTATATTAATACAATGTATTGTGTAATTATGGCTGGGGGTAGTGGAACGCGATTTTGGCCACTAAGTAGAAATAAAAAACCAAAACAGCTTCTTAATATTATAGGTGAAAAATCAATGTTGCAAATCACCATCGATCGTTTGCGCAAACTAAAAAATATCGATGGTATTTATATTATTACTAGGGAAGATTTAGCTCCTCAAATTAAGAAACATGTAAATGGAGTACCTTCTGATAATATAATTATTGAGCCTGAAGGGAAAAATACTGCTCCTTGTATAGCTTTAGCTGCTTTAAGGATAGAAGAAATAAATAAAAATGCAACTATGGCTGTCTTTCCTGCTGACCATCTAATTATTGGTCATAAGGAGTTTGAAAAGGCAATTAATACTTCTATTGATATAGCAAAAAATAATCAAGGGCTAGTTACGATTGGAATGGAACCAACTTTCCCATCAGTCGCTTACGGATATATTCAATATGAACTTGAAAGCTTAAAAAATCATACAAATGCATTTAGAGTAAAAGCATTTGCGGAAAAGCCTCATTTGGGTTTAGCAAAAAGGTTTATAAAGAGTAAAGATTTTTTGTGGAATGGAGGAATCTTTATCTGGAATGTTAATATTTTTATGAAAAGTCTAAAAAAATATATGCCTGAATTACATGATTCAATAAGTATGATTAAACAATGCGTATACAATGGAGATGATTTTGATGACATATGGCATAATATTAAGCCAGAATCAATAGACTATGGATTAATGGAGAAATCAGATAATATTTATGTAGTTAAATCTAAATTTGAATGGAGTGATTTGGGTTCTTGGAATGTAATTCATGAAATAAGTCCAAAAAGTAAGCACGGTAATTCAATAATTGGCGATGGAGTGATTTTAGAAGGCAACAATAACTATGTACAAGCAAATGGGCAATTTATAGCTTTATTAGGCGTTGACAATCTTGTAGTTGTTGGTACCGATGATGCAATTTTGGTTGTTAATAAAGATAGAGTTGAAGAAGTAAAAAACATAATAGAGTATCTTAAAAATGATAAAGAAGATTTGTTATAGTCGTGCCTAATAAACCAGAAAAATTAATTACGTTATTCGAAGAGTTGGCTGATAAGCTAAATATTAAAATACTTCAGGATAAGGGAGACTTTACAGGAGGATCTTGTTTAGTAGAAGATAAAAATTTTATTGTGGTTAATAAACGCAAGCCTATAGAACAAAGATTGAAAATTCTTGCTCAGGAATTCAGTAAAAAAAACCTTTCAGATATCTATATTGTTCCTGCTCTGAGAGAATTTATTGAACAGTCGCAATCTCATCCTAAATAACAAATTTTCTTTAAAAAACTTGATTTGTACATCAAGTTAAATTACAATTATTGGGGTATTTTTTAATAATAATCTGAGGATGCGATGAAAGAATTTAGATCTGCAGATATAAGAAATTTTGCTATAGTAGGTCATGGGGCATCAGGTAAAACCATGCTTTGTGAAGCAATGCTTGCTTGTGCAGGAGAAATAAATCGCATGGGGTCCATTGAAGCGAATAACACAGTTTCAGACTACCATCACGATGAACATGAAAGGCAAATTTCAATCCATTCATCTCCGCTGCATCTTGAATGGATGAATAAAAAGTTTAATATAATTGATACACCTGGATATTTAGATTTTATTGGGGAAGCTATTAGCTCATTAGCTGTTGTAGATATGGCGGTTGTCTTATTGCATGCAGTAAATGGCGTTGAAGTTGGTACGGAACAAGTCTGGTCTTTTGCTTCAAAAAATAATATACCAAAAGCATTAGTAGTAAATGGTTTAGATCGTGAGCATACAAAATTCGATGATATATTAAATAATGCTAAAGATCATTTTGGAAACAATGTTTTCCCAATGCAATTACCAGTAAATGCTGGCCCAGGATTCAACCAGATTATTGATGTTCTAAGGAGTGAACTCATTACATATAATACAGATGGAAGCGGAAAATATATTGAATCAGATCTACCTGATGAATGGAAGAGTCGTGTTGGAGAATTACACCAAGAGCTGATTGAATTTGTAGCAGAGTCTGATGATACGTTATTAGAAAAATTCTTTGAGCAAGGAAATCTATCAGAAGATGAAATGCGCAGCGGAATACATGATGCAATCCAAAACCAAAGCTTCATTCCATTATTCTGCACTTCTGCTAATATTAATGTAGGTGTGACCAGATTGATGGAATTTGTTTCTAAATATGGATCATCACCAGTTGATAGAGGAACAGTAATAGCAAAATCATTAAAATCAGATGAAGAAGTATCTGTTAATCTGGATGGAGATGAGCCAGTAGTCAATGTATTTAAGACTATTAGTGAGGCACATGTGGGCGATTTATCCTTTTTTCGAGTGTATTCTGGGAGTGTAAACGCGGGTATGGATATGTTAAATACTACGCGTTCTAAGACGGAACGTTTTGGACAAATGTATTTACTTAATGGAAAGAATCGTATGAGTGTAAATCATCTTAATGCTGGGGATATTGGAGCAGTCGTCAAATTAAAAGATACTCATACAAGCAATACTCTATGTTCACAGAAATTTCAAGTTATTATGGATCCGGTTATACTTCCCAAGTCTAATATTCATATGGGTATTATTCCAAAGGCTAAAGGAGATGAAGAAAAGTTAGCTGTTGGGCTTTCAACTTTACATGAGGAAGATCCAACTTTTGTTTATCAGGTTGATCCTGAGCTTCACCAAACGGTTATTTCAGGTCAAGGAGAATTGCACTTGCAGGTGTCTATTCAAAGATTACAAAGAAGATTTGGCATTGAGATTAACACATTTAAACCAAGAATACCTTTTAGAGAAACCATTAAAGGAAAGGGTGAAGCAAAATATAGACACAAGAAACAATCTGGTGGAGCAGGTCAATTTGCTGAAGTTTGGATGAAGGTTGAGCCCAAAGAAAGAGGAGAGGGGGTTGAATTCATTTCTTCACTTGTTGGTCAAAATGTTGATAGAGTATTTGTCCCTTCCGTTGAAAAAGGAGTATTGTCTGCTTGCGATGATGGTGTGCTTGCTAATTATCGAGTGGTAGATTTAAAAGTAGATTTTTATGATGGTAAACAGCACCCAGTTGATTCAAAGGATATTGCTTTTCAGATTGCTGGAAAAGGTGCATTTAAAGAAGCGTTCAATAGTGCGCAACCATGCTTACTTGAGCCTATAATGGATGTTGAGGTTAAAGTCCCTGAAGATTTTATGGGAGATGTTATGGGAGATGTCTCGAGCAGAAGAGGGAAAATTATGGGGATGGATAATGAAGGAAGCTTTCAGGTTATAAAAGCTAAAATTCCCCAATCTGAATTATACCATTATTCTACAGCTATACGATCATTAACAGGCGGAAGAGGATTGCATTCAGAAAGCTTTAGTCATTATGAATACTTACCAAAAGAATTACAAAAACGTTTTGTTGCAGAATCTCAAAATGATGATAGTGAATAAACATGCAATATCTTTGGGCGCCATGGCGAATAAGCTATATAAGAGATCAAAAAGAAAAAGGTTGTGTCTTTTGTCTGAAACAAAAATCAAATGATGACAGACATTCATTAATTTTATCTAGAGGCGCTCATTCATTTGTATTAATGAATTTATACCCTTATAATAATTCTCATCTTCTAATATCTCCGTATAAGCATGTTGAGAATACCGAAAAACTAAATATAGAAACTTTAAATGAAATAATATGGTTTGCTAATGAATCAATGATTATAATAAAAGAGACCCTCAACGCAGATGGTTATAATTTTGGTGCAAATATAGGTTCTGCAGGTGGTGCTGGGATTGCTGATCATATACATTTTCATATTGTGCCTAGATGGAATGGAGATACAAATTTTATGCCTATTATTGGTGAAACAAAGGTTCAAGTTCAGGGCCTACAAGAAACATATGATGAATTAATAATACATTTTGATAAATTAACAAATAATTAATAATGGATTATTTTTCACATTCTTGGCTTCCTTACTTATATCTCTATGGTGTTGGAGGTATTTTCTTTTTTTCAGGAGTTTATCTAGTATGGAAAACAGGTGCTATTGATTTGAATCAACCTCACCATCGCACTTGGATGAAAGTCTTCTTTTTAGGTTATGCATGGTTTATGATCGTTCATGGTGTATTCACAATTTTAGCACTTCAATAGATACATGGAAACTTTTCATAATATAGGGACTTCAACTGACTGGGTTGTGATGGTAGTCTATTTTTTAGCCATCATGCTATTTGGAACCTATTTTGGTAGGTATACAAAAAACACTTCTGATTTCTTTTTTGGAGGAAGACGCTTTAGCTGGTGGTTAATTACAATGTCTATAGTGGCTACAGGCGTTGGTAGTCATAGTTTTGTAAAATATTCTGCTAAAGGATTTGAACATGGCTTTAGTTCATCTATGACATACTTAAATGATTGGTTTTTTATACCCTTTTTTATGTTTGGTTGGCTACCAATAATAGTGTATTCAAAGGTTCGTTCAATTCCAGAATATTTTGAAAAAAGATTTAACCCCTCAGCAAGGTTTTTAGCAACAATTTTACTTTTATTTTACATGATAGGATATATTGGCATTGGTTTTTTAACTCTTGGAAAAGCTGTCATTCCTCTGTTGCCTGAATCATTTTATATTTTTGGTACTCTAATAGAAATAACACTAATGAGAGCTATTATTGTGATAGCTATAATTACAGGAATTTATATCACTTTCGGTGGTCAAACTGCTGTAATATTTACAGATTTATTACAAGGATTTATATTGCTCTTTGCTGGGTTTCTATTATTTATTCTTGGTATCTCTTATGTAGGAGGAGGTCAAGAGTTTTGGGATCTATTGCCCCTATCTTGGAAGCTACCTCTCGCAGATTTTAATAAACCATCTAGTTTTAATTTTGTAGGAATATTTTGGCAAGACGCGGTAGCTGGCTCTATTGGATTTTTATTTATGAACCAAGGATTATTAATGAGGTTTATGGCCTGTAAAAGTGTTAATGAAGGTCGAAAAGCTGCGACCATTAATATTCTATTTGTTTTACCTTTATCTGCAATCGTGGTGGGAAATGCTGGTTGGCTGGGTAAAGCTATGTCTGTTTTGGATCCAACTGTTGTTAGTCCAAATACTAGCCCAGATGAAATATTTGTAGTTGTTGCAAGTATAGTAACTAGTCCGGGAATATTTGGTTTTATAATGGCGGCTCTCACTGCTGCTCTGATGTCAACTGTTGATACATTAATTAATGCAACAGCAGCAATTTTTGTAAATGATGTCTATCGCCCTATAATGAAGTATTTGAAAAAGACCTATGTAAATGATAATCAAAAAGATAAGGAGGAGTTATTTGCAGCAAGAATTAGTTCAATGGCAATAACTGTAGCTGGGGTATTATCTGTTTTAGCTTTTATTCAATTTCCAACAGTATATGAAGCTCATGGCTATTTTCATTCTACTTTAACTCCGCCTCTAGTTGTAGCAATATTTATGGGTGTATTTTGGAAGAGATTTACTCCGGCAGGAGTTATTACAACTTTTTTAGGTGGCGTAGTACTAATGATATTGGGAGCACGATTTCCAGAAATCTTCATTTCACCATTTGATCATGGTATAGAAATGAACCCAGATCGTCCATATTCATATATACGCGCATTTTATAATCTAATCGCTTGTGTTGGTGTGGGTGTATTTGTAACCATGACTACATCTTTACAATACAATATAGTTTCTGCAGTTAAGAAAAATAAAAATAGTAACACAGTTATGATAGTTTTAACTGTATTTACAAGTCTTTCATTTATATTAGCTATTCTTGGATCAGATTATTTTTTGTTCCCTATATCTGTCATTATCCTTGTCCCAATAATTGTTACTTACTATGGAAATTATGATGAAGAATTATCTACAAAAGGTCTTACTGTTTATTCTATTAGTGAAGCAAAGAAAGCTTTTAAAGGATCTGAGTTAAATGAAACGAATGGAGAACAAGTTGAGGTAAAGCTGCAACTATCAAATCATGATGAAGATAAAATTATGTGCTCCAAGAATGATCTATTAAAATTAGGTGCTGAAGTTGGTGATTTAGTATATTTATCTGATAAAAGAAAATGGTTGGGTGGGTTAAAATCTATTCATTCTAGATTTGGAAAATCTCATAATGAAGATGGAATAGTATATTTAAATAAGGATCAAATTGAAAATGGTTTATTTGATAAGGATAAAATATTAATTGCTGAAAAAGAAATGTAGCGATTTGAAGGAATATTAAAATAATATAAATTCGCTGCGTTTTTAATTGTAATAATTATTCCGGAGTAGCTCAGTTGGTAGAGCAGGTGGCTGTTAACCACTTTGTCGGGGGTTCGAGTCCCTCCTCCGGAGCAGAAACAAACGGACAGACTACTGTCCGTTTTTTTTATATCATAATATAAAACCCAAGTGATTATTTCTTGTAACTTGTGATCGTAAATTCTATCATACATTTTTTATAATTCATTTTAAATGAAAAACAAGGATCAAAAACTACTTAGTCTTTTAAAAGAGTCTGATAAGAACTCATTCCACGGATTATTTACAAAATATCACCAATCATTATTTAATTTTGTTTTATATAGATTAAAGGATGAAGTAATTGCTGATGATATTGTCCAGGAAACATTTCTTCGAGTATGGAATCATAGAAATAGTATAAAACCAAATCAGTCTTTTTTTTCTTACATAGCTAAAATTAGTAATAATCTTTGTATGGATTATTTTCGACACGAAAATGTAAAACTAAGACATAAGGAACATATACCTGAGCCAACATCATCAGATATTGATAACCCAGCTAGGAAGTATGAATCAAAAATTATAGAGGATAAAATTCATAGTATAATTAATGATAGTTTACCTGAAAAATGTAGAGAAATATTTATTTTAAGTAGAGTTAATGGTCTAGCCAATCAAGATATTGCAGAATTATTAGATGTTTCTCGTAGAACCGTAGAGAATCAGTTGTATAGAGCGTTAAAAGTATTACGGTCAAAATTAAAGGATTATTTGTAAGTAATTAGTGCAAAAGAATCGTTATATATTTAGTAAATGGAATAATAATATTAAAAATATTCGAAAAGGAATTCATTGAGTACATTTAAAAATAGATTACCAGATGATTTAAAATCTATTTGGCAATTAACTAATAAGTTAAAGATTCATAATATGCCTGACACTTCAGATGCATGGATGCGTCTGGAGCAAAAGTTAGATATGAAACAAAATGTTTCTTCTCAAATAAAATCTAGAAGATTATTACCTTTTATTCAGCCTAGACTGGTATACGCATTTACTATATTATTTATTTTTATTTTATTAGCACCTACCTTTTATGATAAAATATTTAATATTTCAATATATGCAGATAGAGGGGCTCAAAAGGAACTTATTTTAGCTGATGGTACAATTATAAGAATCAATGCAGAAAGCTCACTAAAATATAATAGAGGATATAATAAGGAATCCAGATTAGTTAATTTATATGGGGAAGGATATTTTCAAGTTGAAAAGGGGACTTCTCCTTTCATCGTCAATACAACAAATGGAACTATTACTGTATTGGGTACAAAGTTTAATATTAATTCTAGAAATGATATGATTGAAGTCGTTGTTAATGAAGGATCTGTATCTTTTAATCCAATTGATGAAAGCGCGCAATCAAAGAATATAATTGTAAGAAAAGGTTATTATATTGATAATGAAACTCTTACACCGGAAATAGTACCTCATGCAGAATATCCTGGATGGATCCATAATAAGTTGATTTTAAATAAAACAAATCTTGAGACTGTATGTAATCAAATTGAACGTAAATTTGATGTGAATATTGTATTGGATAGTAATCAATTAAATAGTATTTCAATTACTGGTGTAATTGATGCTAAAGAGTTAGATGAAGTTTTAACGACTTTAGCTATTTTATCTCAACGGTCTTATAGATTTGAAGAGGAAACATACATCTTTTACTAATTTTATTTTTATTATTGGAACATTATTATTCCTTAATACGCCTTCTGTATATAGTCAGAATACCCCAATAAATTTTCTTTTTATAGATGAGCCATTAAACTTGGCTATCGATTCATTAGTGTCTACATATGATTTAAATATAGTATATCAAGACCGATTAGTTAATAATATTAAAATCAATGCAATATGTAAAGATTGTAATAGTGAAGATGCAATAAAATCTATTCTAAAAAATACTTCTTTGGATTGGAAAAAAAATAAATATCAATATATAATAATAAATAATAAAATAAATGAAACAATATCTGGATATATAATTGATGCAAAAAGCGGTGAATATATTCCTCACGCTAACATATATATTAAAGATAGTTATTTGGGTACCATGAGCGATGAATATGGATTCTTTAATATAGCTGGATATCTGGATAAAGCTGATACACTAATTATTTCATATATAGGATATCATCCTTTAAAGAGTGTTATTAATGAAAATGACAATTCAAATTATTATGAAATCATTCCCAAAATTTTAGATGTAGAAACAGTAAATATTTTTGGTGAGAAAATTGAATTTTTACAACGTTCATCAAATCATGGTGAGTTATCATTTTCACCAAGACATATAATAAACCTTCCCAATATCGGAGAATCTGATGTTTTTCGTTCATTGCAATTATTACCAGGTATTCAAATGGGAAATTCAGGGTTTGCGGGATTATTTATCCGTGGAGGAACGCCGGATCAAAACCGTATTTTACTTGATGGTATGACGGTATATCAAGTAGATCATTTTTTTGGTTTTTTTAGCTCAATTAATTCTAATATAGTAAAAGATGTGCAAATTTATAAAAATAGTTTTCCAGCCAAATTTGGCGGTGGTATATCAAGCATTATTGATATTACAGGAAAATCTGGAAGTACAAAAAAGCAAAAGTTAGATTTATTTACAAATATGCTAAGTGCAGGATTTACATATCAAAAGCCACTATCAAAACGTGGTAGCCTTATTTTATCGGCTCGTCGATCATTTACTGATCAATATCAAACAAAACTATATGACAAAATTCATAACTTTCTTATTTCAGGAAACGGCTTAAATATTGGCTCAGAATTACCATCAGATTCCTTATCCTATAGTTCACAATATTTGCCAAATTTCTATTTTTATGATATAAATGGAAAATTTACTTATCTACCAACGGATAAAGATATTATCTCACTTTCATTTTATGAGGGTAGAGATTATTTAGGCGAGGAGAAGATCTTTGACTTTCCATTAGATACTATAGGAGTTAATCAAGTGCAAACAAATGAAAAAACTAGATGGGGCAATAATGGATTATCTAGTAGGTGGCTGCATCGTTGGTCGGAAAAACTTACAACGCAATTATTTTTATCAGATACAAAATATTTAAGTAATCATTTACTAAATAGTTATTGGAGTCTAGATACTTCAATAACTTCCGTTTATCTTTCACAGGATCAAAACCAAATTATAGATCAAACATCGAAAATTAATGTTAGTTATAATACAGGAAGAAACCATTTGATTGAGATGGGTTTAGCAAAAACAATCTATAAAACAGATTATTCTGTTGATTTAGGCGATTCAATTATTTTTATTAATGAAAATATTAATGGAAGCCTAATGGAGGGATATGTACAGGATACGTGGGTTGTTTCATCAAGCATGGAATTATTACTTGGGTTACGATCAGAAAAATTTAGTAAAAGAAATACAATATTTATTGACCCCAGATTAAGCGCATCTTATCATTTATCAGATCAATTAAGTCTAAAATTCTCTGCAAGCCGGACGCATCAATTTTTAAATAGATTTAGTAATGATTTTATTACTAATGGAAGCAAGTTTGTTTGGTTGATTCCTAATAAACATATGGAGCCAATGAGTTCAATACAAAAGAATTTTGGAATTGAATATGATTCTCCAGAAATTTTCTTTGGTTTTGATTTATATAATAAAAATGTAAAAAATATTTCAGACTTTTCTCAATTTGTATTTCCTATTGATGTATATAGTGAATTAAGCAATTACCTAACCTTTCAAGGTGAAGGGCAGTCAAATGGTTATGAATTATTCTTTCATAAAAAGAAAGGGAAATTAAAAGGGTGGGCCTCTTATAATTACGGAACTATAGAGTGTACTTTCCCAGATTTAAATGGAGGAAAAGTATTTCTTGCAGACCATGATAGAACACATGAGTTAAAGTCTGCTTTAATTAGTTCGATTGGTAAATGGACAATAACTATTACAGGTCTTATTTCTTCTGGTCGTGTATTTACACCGGATAACAACCTTATGATTCGAGAAAATGAAAATGCAAATTATACATTGCAAGCAGAACCAGGAAAAAGAAATAGTAAAAGATTGCCTATTGTACAACGATTTGATCTAAGCTTAAATCGATCAACGTATTTTATGGAAAAGAATCTGAATATAGGAATATCAATATTTAATGTATTTAATAGAAGAAATGTAAGTCATAGATCATATAACTTATTTGTTGATCCTTTTATTTCCACGGATGTTATAATGCTTGGTTTTACACCAACAATATCAATGCAGCTTGGCTTATAAAGTTTATCAATTGATAAAAAAATGTTTTTCTATTACGTTTTCCAACGTAAGATTGTATTCTTAAAGCAAAAATCATAAAATAACTGATAAGATGAGAAAAATAATAATTATATCTTTTATACTTATTGCATCAATTCTTTCAGGTCAAATTGCACCTGTAATATCATCCCAAATCTATAGGGTTGGAGATACTGTATCTGATTTTTCAGGAACGGTTTGTACTGAAATTAATCAGGATATTTCCTTATATGACTATAATGGGTCAGAAAATAATATTGATAATTATGTTGTTTGGCTAATCTTTTTTAACCCTACTAGTCGTAGTTGTCAATTAGAAGCTTCTTATACAGAGACAATTTCTGAACAATTTTCAAATTCTGGTTTAATAACAATTGGAGTAGGCAATGGTTGGAGAGAACCTTTGGAATGTAAAAACTGGGAAGAAACATTTGGTGTCTCATATCCGATAATTAATGATAATAGTTCCGATATTCGTAATATGTTTACAAGAGGATCTGTTCCACACCATGTATTAATAAATCATGAAATGGAAGTTGTTTATACCTCTCGGGGATATATTATGCCACCTTTCGGTAATGATTTTTTAGCAGTATTAAATAATTCATTATCTGAATTATCAACTTTAACATTGTCAGAAATTTTAATACCCAATAACACAGGAATTAATGATTGTTATCCTAATCCTTTTAACCCCTCGATTACTATTAATTATGAATTATCAGATAGAAGTTTTACTGACATATCAGTATATAATTTATTAGGTGAAAAAGTAGATAATCTTCTTTTACAATATAATTTGGCAGGTAATCATTCTATCAATTGGAATGCTTCACCCTTTCCTACTGGTGTATACTTTATAAAATTAGTTACACCATCATTTAGTGAAACTCATAAGATAATCTATCTGAAATAATTCAGCATTTTAACCATTCCAAATTCCTATACAAAATAGAACACCAGTTACACTATGCATAATAATAGTTCCCCAGTTTGCAGGCTGGAGAAGTCTATCATTATAATATTTGTATAGAGTATTTGTAGCGGTAAATCCAAAATAAATTGCCAAAAGAGCTATCAACGATAACTTTGGAAAAGTACCATTAAAAGCTAAAATAATTATACTAACAAATGCAGATGTAATTAATGCTACATAGCCAGCTCTAGCCCTTTTAGGTCCTAAAACAACTATTAAAGTATTTTTTCCTGTGGCCTTATCGCTCTCATAATCAGGAAACTCATTCATATAAACAACTGCAGCAATAAGAAAACCAATTGGAATGCCAGCAAGAAAAGCTTCTGGTAATAATTGTCCTGTTTGTACAAGTGCACTACCAGCAACCATTAACGGACCAAAATTTAGACCTATCAAGAGTTCACCTATTCCCTTTCTTGAGGAGAACCTGAAAGGCGGCGCCGTATAAAATAGACCTGAAAAGAAGCCAATTAGACCTAACCATAGAATAGGTAATCCAGATTTCATTATTAATGGGACTCCAACAATTGCACTTAGAGAAAATGCTATTATGGACACAATTAAAATTCCTTTAGGCGAAATAAGCCCCATCTGAATGCTCCTACTTCCACCATTTAATCCCTTATTACTATAATTATAATTTAGGGCATCAGTTCCACTTATATGATCAAAATAGTCATTGGAAGTATTGGTTCCAATATGTAATAATGAACCTGCCAATACAGTTAAACCTAACCACCCCCAACTTACCTGATAACCTAACATTGCAGTAACTGCTGCTCCAGCAAAAATGGGAACAAATGTTGCACTTAAAAACGGTAGGCGCATGATAACCATCCATTTGAATATTTTTGTTATTATACTGATTTTAGGTCTAACATCATCAGGACTTTTATTTTTAAGAGGTATAGTTACACCGCAATAACCAATATGTTCACCATTTTTATTTTTTGTTGGAGTAATTTTAATTTGACAAGGGATTTCTTTGCCATTCTTATGAATAAATACTGTATTCCCTTCCCATTTTCCTTTTTGAACAGCTACATTCAGCCAATTGACTACATGACCTAATACAATTTCTCCATCACTAAAGTCACTCACTCGACCTTTTCCAATCATCTCATCTTCAGTATATCCAAATAATTCTACTGCACCTTTACTTAGTGTTTCAATTTTTCCATCCAAATCACAAGTTATAACACTTTTAGTTTTTTCATTCATTAGTAACTTCCTTTATTATTTATTTGATTGTATTAATTTTTTATGATTTATAACAGCCAGTGTTAATCGACTTACACAAATTAAATCTTTATTTTCATTTGTAATATCAATATTCCAAACATGTATTCTTTTACCAATCTTTTTAGGAGTTGCTTTCCCAAAGACCCATCCAGAACGGACACTTTTTAAATGATTGGCATTTATTTCAATACCCACAACAGCTTCTTCTTCCCAATTAATATGTAAGCTTCCAGCAAAGCTACCCAGTGATTCTGCGAACGCAACGGATGCACCACCGTGCAGTAGTCCATAAGGCTGAATTGTCCTTTTATCAACAGGCATACGTCCGTGTACAAACTTTTTATTTGCTTCTAAGATTTCAATACCAATATGCCCGACCATAGTTTTGGAATTAAAATTATTAATTTTATCTATATCAAATGTTTTATTCATTATAAGAGACCGAGAATATAATTAATTATATTATTTGAACCTCAACTCATTAACTAAATTTTTTATTTATAAGATTTAGTAATGAGATTAGTCGATAAAATAAATAATAATAAATTATGATATGAAATTCGATACAATACTATGTCATTACGCAGAGGTTGGTCTAAAAATAGGCAACCGAGGATTTTTTGAGAATTGGTTAAAGCAAAATATCAAAGCTTCATTATTAACTGCTATAAAAAAGCAAGATTTTGATATTAAAAAAATTCATGGACGAATTTTAATTGAACTAAATACAGATATAACTGAAAGTAAAGATAATATAACAAGAGTTTTAACGGATACGTTTGGATTAGCTTATTTTGCTTTCGCAAAAACAATATCACAAGATATAAGGTTAATTAGAGAGGAATCATTATTAGCTTTAAATGAAAGTCAATTTGATACATTTAAAATTAAAACTAGAAAACCTGATCATAGATTTATTCTTTCAGCCCAACAAGTGAATGAAGATGTAGGAGCATTTGTTCTAAGTAAAATCAATAAGACAGTAAAATTAAATCATCCGGATATAACTTGTTATATTGATATTGTTCAGGGCGTTGTTTATATATACACAGAGAAAATTATTGGCCCAGGAGGATTGCCAACAGGAGCAAATGGAAAGGTAGTAGGCTTACTATCTGCGGGTATTGATTCTCCAGTTGCATCAATTTTAGCAATGAAACGAGGTGCATCCGTAATTCTAGTCCATTTCCATTCTGTACCAATAACAAATGAAGATTCAATCGAAAAAGTAAAAAAATTAACAGAAGTTTTAAAACGATATCAATCTAGAATTCATCTATATCTTGTATCATTAGCTCCTATACAAAAAGAAATATTAGTAAAAACAAAAGAAAAGTTTCGTATACTATTATATCGGAGGGTTATGTTGCGTATCGCTGAAATAATTGCTAAAAAAGAAAAAGCAAAGGCTTTAATAACTGGAGAGTCTTTGGGGCAAGTTGCTTCCCAAACCTTAGGGAATATTGCTGCGATTGAATCTGTAAGCGCTATTCCAGTATTACGCCCTCTAATAGGTATGGATAAACAAGAAATCATGGATTTAGCGAAACATTACGGAACATATGATATATCAATATTGCCAGACCAAGATTGTTGTTCATTATTTGTCCCAAAAAATCCAGCAACTAATGCAAAAAAGAAGTATTTAGAGCATGAAGAAAACAATCTTCATTTAGATGATTTAATTGAAGAGGCAATTGATTCTGTAAAGTATATAAATATAAATGAAAATTAATTTTCGTTTTATATAAACTATAATATAGTGTAATTTTTTTTATGTTTAGACTTTCTTCAAAGATATTATTTATATCGGTAATAATATTTAGTTGTAACCTTTTTAGCGATGAAGTTCATCTTAATGAAGGTCAGATTGCTCCAGACTTTACATTGCTTGATCAACATGGAGCGCCGCATACTTTATCATTATATAAAGGGAAAAAAGTAGTTATCTATTTTTATCCAAAAGATGATACGCCTGGCTGTACAAAGGAAGCATGCTCTATTAGAGATAATTATGATGATTTTACAAATCAAGATATCATCGTATTTGGTATTAGTTATGACAACTCAGATACGCATCAG
>Ga0208407_1000718_pt1 | contig 15445 bp, 16 predicted proteins | sample ETNtaG_9_FD_185775 | JGI IMG/M metagenome (GOLD analysis project Ga0208407, IMG submission 185775) | Marine microbial and viral communities from oxygen minimum zone, Eastern Pacific Ocean - ETNP201406SV69 (SPAdes) (version 2) | ecosystem: Environmental > Aquatic > Marine > Oceanic ...
TTTAGAAGTGGGTCCTGGTACAGGAAACTTAACTAAAGAAATTTTAAAAAATAAACCAAGCAAGATGTATCTAGTTGAAAAAGATACTTTTTTAGCAGATTCTTTAAAAGAAAATCTTGATGAAAATGTTGCAATTTTTAACGAAGATATACTTAAATTTAATGAAAGTTCATTATCTAAGAATAAAGTTATAGTCTTTGGAAATTTACCTTACAATATTTCAACAGAAATATTAAGTAAATGGATCACAAATTTAAAAAAAGATTATTGGTTTTCTGATCTTGTTTTAATGTTTCAAAAAGAAGTTGCTGATAGAATTATAGCTCAATTTAATACTTCTACTTATGGTAGATTGTCAATATTGGCAAATTGGAGACTTAATATAAAAAAAATATGCGATATTTCTCCAGAGTGTTTTTCTCCAAGACCCAAAATACAAAGTACTTTAATTCATTTTACACCCAAAAAAGACTTTGCTGAAATTAAAGATCCAACAAACTTAGAAAAAATTACAAGGATTTTTTTTAACCATAGAAGAAAAATGCTAAAAAAACCATTTAATCAGATATTTAATGGAAATACTGATTTACTTAATAAATTAAATATTAATTTAAATTTAAGACCTCAAAATTTAGATTTTGAGACTTATTATAAGTTAACAATTGAGTATGAAAATTTAAGAAGTTAGTTTTTCTACATGATTTCTAATATATTCTAAATCATAATCTTTTGACCCATTAGAAATTTCAGCTTTAATTAAATTGGTAATTTTTGAATAACAGTTTTCTAAATTGTCATTAATAACCACATAATCATAGTTTATCCAATGTAAAACATCTCTTCCAAATTGCCTCATTCTTTCTTCAGCAATTAGTTTATTTTTCATGTGTCTATTAGACAACCTTTCAAATAAAACTTCTTTACTTGGTGGTAAAATAAAAAATGTTATTAGCTTATAATCTAATTTTTTATTTTTAATTTGATCTGCGCCCTGCCAATCAATATCAAATAAAACATTTTTCCCTTTATTTAATCTATCAATTACAGGTGTTCTGGTCGTTCCATAAAAATTACTAAATACTTTTGCATATTCAAGAAATTCTTGATTGTTAATAAGTCTTTTAAATTCATCCTCATTAACAAAAAAATAGTCTTTATTGTTTGTTTCTTTGGGTCTTGGCTCTCGTGTAGTGTGTGAAATAGATATTTCGTAGTTATCTATCTTAGATAACATTTTAACTAATGTGGTTTTACCTGCTCCAGATGGAGAAGATAAAACAATCATTACCCCGTCATTTTCTGAGGGCATTTAAATTATTAGTTCGCTTTTCCTTCGATAAACTTAACTGCATCGCCTACAGTTAAAATTTTCTCAGCTTCACTATCTGAAATTTCAGATCCAAATTCTTCTTCAAAAGCCATCACTAATTCAACTGTATCTAAGCTATCAGCACCTAAATCATCTATAAAACTAGATTCTTCAGTTACTTTTGCTTCATCAATACCTAAGTGATCAGCTACAATTTTTTTTACTTTGCTTGAAACGTCTTCTGACATATTGATCCTTTTTTGTTATAAATTCTTAATAGTTTAAAAAGCCATTTTGTCAAGCCATATACATGCCTCCATTAACATGTAATGTCTCTCCATTAATATAATCCGACCAATCTGAGCTTAAAAATAACACAGCATTTGCAATATCATCTGGTTCACCTAGTCGGGCTGATGGTATTTTTGATACAATAGCCTCTTTAAATTTCTCATCAATTTTATCTGTCATCGCTGTTTTAATAAATCCTGGTGAAATACAATTTATATTAATATTTTTCTTAGCATATTCTATTGCAAGACTTTTTGACATAGCAACAATTCCTGCTTTTGATGCTGTATAGTTTGCTTGTCCTAAGTTGCCAGTATGGCCCACTACAGAAGTTATATTTACAATTTTTCCAGATTTATTTTTAAGCATTTTTTTAATTGCAAATTTACTCATTAAGAAAGTTGAAGTTAAATTAATATTTATAACTTTTTGCCAATCATCCAAACTCATTCTAATTGCAAGATTATCTTGTGTAATTCCAGCATTATTTACAATGCCATCTAAACTCCCTCCTAATTCATTAGTAGCATTTTCAATAAACTCTTCAATTTTTTCACTTTGAGAGATGTCAAATTTTAATATTTTGATATTTTCGAAATTTTTTTTAAGCTTTTCTAGCTTTTCAATTTTAGTCCCAGATGCCAAGATATTTGCACCTGCTTCATTTAATTTTTTAATTATAGAATTGCCTATTCCGCCTGAAGCACCAGTTACAATAATATTTTTATTTTCTAAATTTTTCATATTTTTAAACCTTCAATATCTCCTTGATTGTTAATAGTGTCTATTTTCACTTCCTTACTAATTCGTTTAACTAAACTTGACAAAACTTTACCTGGGCCTATTTCAATAAAATGATTCACATCATTATTAATCATATTAATTACACTTTCTCTCCATCTAACTCTGTTTTCAATTTGTTTAATCAGCAAATCTTTAAGCTCATCAGTTTTTGATATTTCTTTTGCAGTAACATTTGAGATTAGTTTATTCTCAGCTTTTATAAAGTTTAATTTATTTAATTCTTCACTCATAATTTTTGTTGCTTTATTCATCAAGCTACAGTGAAAGGGTGCGCTTACTGGTAACTTAATGTTTTTAATGCTGCTTTCTTTTAAAAGTATTGTTAATTTATCTATATCCTCTGTTTTACCACTTAGAACAATTTGACCTTCAGAGTTATCATTGGCAATTTGCACATTAAAATTTTGTTCGTTATCTTTTAACATTCTTTCAATCACTTCAACCGTTGAACCAAGTACCGCAACCATACCTCCCTGTCCTTTAGGAACTGAATTTTGCATAGCATCTCCTCTTATTCTTAAGATCTTTAAAGTATCAGAAAAACTTAGATATCCAGCACAGGATAAAGCAGAATATTCACCCAAAGAATGTCCTGCAAAATATTTTGCTTTACTTAAATCGATATTAAATTCTTTTTTAATTAGATTATAAATTGAATAGCTAATTAAAAATATTGCTGGCTGAGTATTTGCTGTTAAGTCTAATTCCTCTTTTGGACCTTCCAATATAAGCTTTGATATTGTAAAATTTAGTGTTTCATCTGCTTCTTTAAAGAGGTTTTTAACAAGATCAAACTTGTCATAAAATTCCTTTCCCATGCCAACCATTTGAGAACCTTGACCTGGAAAAATTACTGAAAACATATAAAAAAAACTATTTATTTTGCCTTTTTAACTATTGTAATTGAACATTTATAATAGTATATCCTCACTTTTTATTAAAGAACTTAAATGAATTTATACGAACATACCATTATAGCTAGACAAGACACTTCACCGAGTGAAATTAAGCAATTAACAGAAAAATATTCTAAAATTGTTGAAAAAAATGAAGGTGAGATTATTAAAACTGAAAATTGGGGATTACTAAACTTATCTTACTTAATTAAAAAGAATAAAAAAGGAAGCTACATTCACTTTAAAATCAAAAGTAAAGGAAATGTAATTGATGAGTTAGAAAAAAATGAAGCAATTGACAAAAAGTTATTAAGATACTTAACGGTAAGAGTTAAAAAATTTGATCTAGAAGCAAATTACTTTGCTAAGAAAGAAGATGACGATAAAAAAGAAAGCTACAAGAATTAATTATGCCTAAAAGACAAAGTGGAAATAAAAAAGGCAAGCAAAGCAATTTTGCAAAATTAAGTATTTTTCAACCAAATAAATATAAATTCAAAAAAACTTGTCCATTGTCAGTAAAAGGTGCTCCTAGTGTTGATTATAAAAACGTAAGACTTTTAAAAAAATATATGTCTGAAAATGGAAAAATTTTACCATCAAGAATTACGAATGTTTCTCAAAAGAAACAGAGAGAATTATCTCTTTCAATTAAAAGAGCAAGAAATTTAGCATTAATATAAATGAAAGTTATTTTACTAGAAAACGTAAAAAGAATTGGTTCTATTGGTGAGGTGATAGATGTAAAAAGAGGCTATGCAAGAAATTTTTTAATTGCTAACAAAAAAGCTTTATACGCTTCAAAAGAAAATATTTTGGAAGTTGAAAAAATCAAAACAGATTTATCTAAAAAAGATAATGAAAAGAAAAAAGAAGCTGCACAAATTTCAGAACAAATTAATGGTAAAGAATATTCAGTTAAAAAATTAAGTACTGAAAACAATGAATTATATGGTTCAGTAAAACCAACTGAAATTGCAAAACTAATTCAAAATGAAAATAAAATTGATATCAAGCCTTCAATGATACAACCAGTTGAAGAAATTAAATCTTTAGGAAAATTTAAGGTAAAAGTTTCTTTGCACTCAGAAGTTGATGCAGAAATTACGATAAGTGTTACATCGGCTGAAACGATTCAGTAATTATACATTCTTTTCCCCAGCAGTTATTAGTAATTTTATTTAAATAATAATTCTATAAATTAATATTTATGGAAAACAATTTAAGCATCGTTAAAGATCAATTTAAAGAATTGCCAAACAACATTGAGGCCGAACAAGCTGTCATCGGCTCAATTCTAGTTAGCAACGATATCTTTGATGAAATTAGCACAATAATTTCTAGTATTAATTTTTATGACCCTATGCACCAAAAGATCTTTGAGGCAATTGAAAGCTTAATTTATAAAGGAATGCTAGCAAACCCTATAACGCTTAAAAATTATTTTGAAGATGAAAAAGATGATTTAAATGTTCCAGAATATTTAATTAAAATTACAAAATTTTCTACATCAGTTCGTCAAGCAATTGAATACTCAAAAATAATTTATGACATGTTTGTGAGAAGGGAATTGATCAAAATTTCTGAGCAAACAATCGATAGTGCAAAATTAAATGAACTAGATACCAATGGTCAAACTATTATTGAAAATTCAGAAAGATTATTATTTGATTTAGCAGAAAAAGGCTCTTTTAATTCTTCACTAGTCAAATTTGATGAAGCTATGAAACAAACAATTGAAATGGCATCTGCTGCTTATAAAAATGAAGAAGGTATTGTTGGTGTTCCAACAGGACTAAGAGACTTAGATGATAAACTTGGAGGTCTTCACCAGTCAGATTTAATTATAATTGCTGGACGTCCTTCGATGGGTAAAACTTCTCTAGCAACAAATATTGCGTTTAATGCTGCACAAAAATTACAAGATAATGGCAAAAAATCATCCATTGCTTTCTTTTCATTGGAAATGTCATCTGAACAACTGTCCACAAGAATTATTTCTGAACAAGCAAGAATTAGTTCAAATGATATAAGAAGAGGAAGAATTTCAGATGAACAATTTGATAAATTTTTAGAGACCTCAAAAAATATTGCCGAACTTCCATTGTATATTGATGAAACACCCGCAATCAGCATTGCTGCAATGAGTAATAGAGCTAGACGAATTAAAAGATTGTTTGGTCTTGATATGATTGTGGTTGATTATATTCAGTTAATGAGGGGAACAACATTTAATAAAGATGGTAGAGTTCAAGAAATCTCACAAATTACTCAAGGATTAAAAGCAATAGCAAAAGAACTTGCGGTTCCAGTTGTAGCTCTATCTCAACTTTCAAGACAAGTTGAACAAAGAGATGATCACAAACCTCAGTTAGCTGATTTAAGAGAATCTGGTTCAATTGAACAGGATGCCGATGTTGTAATGTTTGTTTATAGAGAAGGATATTATTTACAAAGAAAAGAACCAAGAGAAGCCACGGTTGAACATGCTGAATGGCAAGCAAAAATGAATGAAGTTGCTCACTTAGCTCAAATTATAATTGGGAAACAACGACACGGTCCAATAGGCAATGTAACTCTTGAGTTTGAAGAGAGATTCACTAAATTTAAAGATACTCAAATTAATTAAATTCCAATATAAAAGAGTTAATGTTTGCTCAATTTTATCAAAATGGGGTTCTTAAAAAACCAAAAACAGTTTTTATTTTACTTATTATTGCAATATTGAGCTTTGGTTATTATTTGAAAGATTTTAGATTAGATGCTTCTTCAGAAACACTATTAATAGAAGGTGACCCTGATTTATCTTACCTAAAAGAAGTAACAGATCGATATGGTTCAAAGGACTTCTTAATTCTTACTTATACTCCAAATGAAGGGATGATAACCGATAACTCAATTAATAATCTTTTAAGTTTAAAATATAAAATTCAAAGTCTAAATTGGGTTCATAGCGTCACCACACTTTTAGATATACCTCTATTAAATAATTCAGATGCATCATTACAAGAAAGACTAGAAAGTTTTAAAACTCTGAAAGATGAAGGGGTTGATAAAAATCGCGGCTTTAAAGAAATTTTAAACAGTCCTGTTTTTAGAAATTTTGTAATTAGTGAAGATGGAAATACAAGTGGGATTATAGTAAATATTAAAGAGAATAAAAAATTAGAAAATATTGAAAATTTATCAAAAGAAGAAATAAATGCTTACAAAGATAAAATAAAAAAACAAAATCATGAAAATATATTAGAGATTAGACAAGTTATTCAAAGTTATGGTGATGTAGGTAAAATCTATCTTGGAGGAATTCCAATGATAGCCGATGACATGATGACTTTCATTAAAAGTGACATTATAGTTTTTGGTTTGGGAGTTCTTTTATTTATTATTGCAACTTTATGGTTCGTCTTTAGAAAATTAATTTGGATTATTGTTCCAATTAGTAGTTGCTTGTTCTCAGTTGTGATTATGATGGGGTTACTTGGAATTCTTGGTTGGAAAGTAACAGTTATTTCTTCTAACTTTATTGCGTTAATGCTCATATTAACAATGGCCATGAATATTCATATGAGTACTCGCTTTCTTCAACTAAGAAAAGATTACCCTGCTAAGAATAATTTTGAAATCATATCCCTTACAACCAATAAAATGTTTTGGCCTATTTTGTATACAGTTTTTACTACTGTTTTTGCTTTTTTATCTTTAATTTTTAGTGAAATTAAACCAATTATTGACTTTGGTTGGATGATGACTTTTGGATTAATCACATCATTTATTGTTACCTTCACCCTTCTTCCAACTCTTTTAAATTTTGCACCAACAAAAAATATATCACTTAAAAAAGATCAAAATTCTAAAATTACAAATTTTTTAGGCTTACTTTCTTTAAATAATAAAAATACAATTTTTGGAGTAACTGGCTTTATTATTATTTTGAGTGTAATTGGAATTAGCAAACTTGAAGTAGAGAATAGCTTTATTAATTACTTTAATAAAAATACTGAAATCTATAAGGGAATGAAACTTATAGATGAAGAATTAGGTGGCACTACTCCACTAGAGGTTATTTTAAAGTTTCCTGTGACTAAAAATCAAGAAACATCAACTGAAAATGATGAGTTTGAAGATTGGGGTGATGAAGAAGATGAGAATAATGAAAATTATTGGTTTACTAAAGATAAGATTGATAAAATAACTTCAGTTCACAATTATTTAGATAGTCTTCCACAAGTTGGGAAAGTTTTATCCTTTTCATCGATTATTGATGTTGCTACCCAGCTAAATAATAACAAACCTCTTGGTACTTTAGAAATGGGTGTTTTGTATTCTAAAATTCCAGAAAGTATTAAAACTGAAATCATTGATCCATATATATCTATTGAAAATAATGAAGCTAGAGTAAGTTTAAGAATTATTGACTCGCAAAAAAACTTAAGAAGAAATGATTTAATCAATAAAATAAATTTTGATTTAAAAGATAAAATTGGATTAAAGGAAGATGAATTTAAACTTACTGGTGTTTTAATTTTATTTAACAATTTATTACAAAGTTTATTTAAATCACAAATTCTAACTTTAGGATTAGTAATGATTGGAATTTTTTCAATGTTTATAATTTTATTTAGAAATATAAAATTATCTTTAATTGGAGTGGTTCCAAATTTTATTGCAGCTTTTTTTATTTTAGGAATTATAGGTCTTGCTACTATTCCATTAGATATGATGACAATTACTATAGCAGCAATTACTATTGGAATTGCTGTAGATAATAGTATTCACTATATTTACAGATTTAAGGAAGAGTTTAGTAAAATTAAAGATTACAATAAAACTTTAAAAAAATGTCATTCAACAGTTGGAATTGCTATATTAAATACATCAATCACTATTGTTTTTGGTTTTTCTATTCTAGTTTTATCTAAATTTATCCCAACAATTTACTTTGGGGTGTTCACAGGTCTTGCTATGTTACTTGCAATGATATCTGTTTTGACTTTATTGCCCGCTTTAATCTTAACCATAAAACCTTTTGGAAAATAATTTTAAATGCTTGATGCTTTAAAAGATTTTTATGACGCTGTATCTGTCATTGATCTAGTTTACCTAATCATAACTATTTTTTCTCTAATTAGTTGTTACAAAAAAGGATTTGTCTTAAGTGTTTTATCAATGGCAAAATGGTTGCTTGCTTATATCGTCACTCTGATCATATTTCCAAAAGTAAAGCCTTATTTTAACGATATTATTGATAATGAGTATGTTTTAGATGTAGGTCTAGGAATTATTATTTTTGTAGTAGTAATTTTTTTAGTACTTCTTGTTAATAAAGGAATAAGTAAAGCTGTTAACTACACAGGCATTGGTGGGTTGGATACAACATTCGGATTCTTTTTTGGTTTTATTAAAGCTTATATAATTTCAGTTTGCATCTTCACAGGATTTCATATTGTCTACAATCATGATAAATGGCCTATAAATAAAGATCAATCATACGTCTTTTCTTACCTTGAAAAAGGTAGTAATTATCTCATAAAAGAATTTCCTAATGAAAAAACATATCAAGATTCTAAAGAAAAAATTGAAGAACTTTGATCCAAAATTAAAAGAGGAATGTGGTGTATTTGGTGTCAGTAATACAAAAGACGCTTCCGCATTAACAGCACTTGGTCTTCATGCGCTTCAACACCGTGGTCAAGAAGGTTGTGGGATAGTAACTTTTGATGGGGAAAAATACTACTCAGAAAAAAGATTTGGATTAGTTGGTGATAATTTTAATAAGGAAAAAGTTCTTAAAAACCTTAAAGGAAACCATGCTATTGGTCATAACAGATACAGTACAACTGGAGAAAATACTTTAAGAAATATCCAACCATTTTTTGCAGATACAAATGCAGGTGGTATTGGAGTTGCTCATAATGGAAATTTAACAAACTCCATCGCTCTAAGAAAAAAATTGGTTGAAGATGGGGCCATTTTTTACTCAACTTCTGATACAGAAACTATTGTTCAATTGATTGCTAAATCTAAAAGACCCAAAACAATTGATAAGGTGGTTGATGCTATTTTTCAAATTCAAGGTGGTTATGCTTTAGTTATGTTAACACAAAATTCTTTGATTGGAGTTAGAGATCCTTATGGTATTAGACCTTTGGTGATTGGGAAATTAGGTAACAGTTATGTCCTTGCATCAGAAACTTGTGCACTAGATATTATTGGCGCTAAATTTATAAGAGATGTTGAAAATGGAGAAATTGTTTTAATTGAAAATGATAAACTAGAAAGTATCAAGCCCTTCCCTCCTAAAAAAGTAAGACCATGTGTTTTTGAATATATTTATTTTGCAAGACCAGATAGTATTCTTGATAACAAAACTGCTTACGAACATAGAAAAAATATTGGAGCACAACTTGCTAAAGAAAATGATGTTGAGGCAGATATAGTAGTTCCTGTTCCCGATAGTGGTAACGCAGCAGCTCTTGGTTTTGCTCAACATTTAAAAATGAATTATGAACATGGTTTAATTAGAAATCATTATGTGGGAAGAACATTTATTGAACCAAGTCAAAAAATTAGAAGTTTAGGAGTTAAGTTAAAATTAAACGCTAATCAAACTACAATTAAAGATAAAAAAATTATTTTAATCGACGATTCACTTGTAAGAGGTACAACTTCACATAAGATTGTTAAGATGTTATATGATGCTGGTGCTAAGGAAGTTCATGTTAAAATTGCTTGTCCTGAAATCAGATATCCAGATTTTTATGGAGTAGATACTCCAACTAAAAAAGAATTGTTGGCCGCTAATAAATCAAATGAAGAAATTTGCAAGTATATTGGTGCAAAATCTTTAAAATTTTTATCACTTAATGGATTATACAAAGCATTTGGCTTTGACAATAGAAATGAAACTTATCCTCAGCTAACTGATCATTATTTCACTGGAGATTATCCTGTTAAGCCAATTGATGAACTTGGAGATAGTAAAATCACTCAATTATCTTTGTTGAGCACTGCTTCTAATAATTAGTAATGAAAAAAGTAAATTTTACTGAAATGAAAAATGGTACTAAAGAGGATTACCAACTTTTAGAAAAACATGAAAAAAACTTTGAAAGACAAACAGCTGATAGAATTTTAAAATATTTAGCTGCCCAGACTACAACTTTAGAAGGCTACAAAATTACTAGACTTGAACATTCCTTACAAGCAGCAACTAGAGCTTATAAAAATGGAGAAAATGAAGAAATGATTGTCGCTACTTTATTACATGATATCGGGGATGATTTAGCTCCAATGAACCACTCTCAATATGCGGCTTCTATAATTAGACCTTACGTTTCAGAAAGAACTTACTGGATCATTCAACATCATGGATTATTTCAAACTTACTACAGTGCTGAACATTTAGGTGGTGACAAAAATGCTAGAGATAAATTTAAAGATCATAAACATTATCAAGCAACAATTAACTTTTGTGAAAATTATGATCAATCTTCATTTGATCCAAATTATAAAAGTATGAGTTTAGATGAATTTTCTCCTATGGTTAGAAGAATTTTTTCTAAAAAGCCTTATTATTACCTTTAAATTCTATAATAAGATATTATTTAAATACCTATGATTAATTCTAAAGAACAAATAATTGAATATTTTAAGTCTGGCATAAAAGAGACAAAAGATTTTAGAATAGGAATTGAACATGAAAAGTTTCTTTTCAACAATCAAAATAATAAGAGAATTAATTATTCAAAAATAAAAGAAATGTTCGCTGCCTTGTTAGAATTTGGTTGGAACCCAATTTTAGAAAAAGGAAATATTATTGGATTAAATAAAGGTGATAAAAACATTACTCTTGAACCAGGAAATCAAATAGAATTATCAGGAGAAAAACTTAATAATATTCATGAAGCTTGTGCTGAGTCTCAAGATTATTTATTTGAATTAAGACAAGTCACTAAAAAATTAAATATTAATATTGTTAGCGCTGGATTTGACCCAATATCAAAATTAGATGAAATTCCAAATAATCCAAAAAAACGTTATAAATTAATGACTAAAGATATGCCTTTAGGAGGTGAACTTAGTTTAGATATGATGTATCGAACTTGTGGTACTCAATTAAATATTGATTTTAATTCTGAAGAGGATTTTGTTAAAAAATTTAAAATCATCAATTCAATTGTGCCAATATCAATAGCTTTATTTGCAAACTCTTCAATAGTTGAAAAAAAGAATAGTGGTTATTTATCTTATAGATCTAAGGTTTGGCAAAATACTTCTAGGGGAGGATTGCCAAAATTATTTTTTGAAGAATTAAATTTTGAAAAGTACGCTGAATTTGTAATGAACTTTCCAATTTTATTTTTTCAAAACAAAGAAAATTATATTTCAGGTCAAAAATACACTTTTAAAGATTTTATGAATGGTAAAATTGACGAAATAGGAAATAGATTACCGACTGATAATGATTTAACTACTCACTTAAGTACAATCTTTACCGAAAATAGATTAAAAAAATATATTGAACTAAGATCAATGGATACATGTGGCTGGGATTGCTTATGTGCTGGTCCTGCTTTTAATATAGGAATGTTATATGGTAACTTAGATGAAGTTTATGAGCTAATCTCTACTTGGGATAAAGATAAGATTATTAATGCTTATCTTGAAGCTCCTAAAAATGGTTTTAATACTCAACTAATGGGTAAAGATCTTCTTTATTGGGCTTCAACTCTATTAAATTTATCTAAAAGAGGACTAGAGAATAGAGACATACTTAATAAAAATGGAAAAAATGAAACAGTATTCTTAAATCACTTACAAAAAGTAATTGATAATAAAACAACAAACGCAGATCATATGATTAATAAATTTTCTAATAATGAAGATTTAAGCAAATTATATGATAAGTAAAATTGTTGCTATTCAAGGAAACCACCCTTCTGAACTAAATCCTATTACTGATACTAGCGTTTTCCTTGCAAATGAAATTCAAAATAAAAAATATAAAATCTTTTATTACGGGCCTAAAAGTTTATCAGTAATTAATTCAAAAGTAATTGCTTCAGGATTTTTTATTAAATTTGATTATTCAAAAAAAAAATTTTTTAAGATATTAAAAAAACAAAAATTAGATCTTACAAAATGTAAATTTATCCTAATTCGTCAAGATCCTCCTTTTAATTTAGAATACATTTCTGCAACTTACATTTTAGATACTATTAAAGATAAGGTTAAGATTTTAAATAATCCTACTTCAATTAGAAATATTTCAGAAAAACTTTATTCTGCTAAATATCAAAAATATATGCCGAATACTATTTTCACTCAAAATATTGATGAAATTAAAAATTTTTTTAAGGCACATAAAAAAGTAATCTTAAAACCTATTCATAGCTATAGTGGAAATGATATTCATTTATTAAATAAATTTAGTTTAAAACTTATTAAAAAATTTATTAAAAAACATGATCATATCATGTGTCAAAAATATTTACCTAAAATTAATAAAGGTGATAAACGAGTTTTTTTAATTAATGGTAAAGTTTGTGGGGCAATATCAAGAGTTCCAAAACAAGGATCTTTTTTAAGCAACATGAGTAAAGGTGCTAAACCAATTAATATTAGATTGACTATAATAGAAAACAGAATATCTAAATTAATTGCTAAAGATTTAAAAAAAGAAAATATTTTTTTTGCAGGAATTGATTTTATTGATCAAAAACTAAATGGCGACATAAATGTCACCTCGCCTACTGGATTAAAAACATTATATGATTTATCAGGAATTAATCTTGCAAAAACTTTCTGGAAAGAATTAAAAGCATGAAAAATTTATCAAACCAAAAAAAAGGATCATTGTTAGCTTTTATAGCTGTGATGCTTATAACACCAGACTCTCTATTAATCAGATTATCCAATATCGAAACTTGGGGAATGTTATTTTACAGAGGCGCTATTCCTTTTGTAGTGGTTTTAATAGGATTATTAATTTTTTATAATAAAAATTTTTTAAAAGCTCTATTTAATGTAGGTTATACAGGAATATTTTATACTATCAGTTTTGCAATTTGTAATATTACTTTTCTTGTTTCTATTCAAAATACCAATGTAGCAAATACTTTGGTGATGGTCGCTACAGCGCCAATGCTGTCCGCTATTTTAGGTGGTATTTTTTTAAAAGAGATTCCAGATAAAAAAACTTGGATTGCAATAATAATAACCTTTCTCTCAGCTCTATATATATTTTATGACTCAATTCAATTAGGCAACTTTTTTGGAGATTTTATGGGATTGATAACTGCAGCTGGCCTTGCAGTTAATGCTGTATTAGTTAGATCTGCAAAAGATCGGGACTTGCTACCCTCAGCAGTTACAGGGAAATTATGCGTAGCAATTTTTGCATTTTTCTTTGTTGATAGTTTTGATTTAGTTGGAAATGACATGATTTACGTCCCTTTAATGTGTATTTTGTGTGTTGCAATACCATTTGTTTTAGTAACTATAGCTCCTAGATTTATCCCAGCAGAGGAAGTGAACCTATTCTTCTTATTAGAAACTATTTTAGGACCTATTTGGGTATGGATGATAATCAAAGAGCAGCCAAGTCTAGAAACTCTCCAAGGAGGAATTATAATCATATTAACAATTGCAATTCACTCATTTCTTAAGCTTAAAAAGTAATAAATCTAAAATTACAATTAACTTGATTTAGCCACAAATCAGAAATAGATAGCGACTCATATGCAAAAAATATTGAAAAACTCTTGGGCACTTTTTTTAGGTATGGGCTTAATTATGCTTTCTCATGGCTATCAAGGTTCACTTCTTGGTGTAAGAGCTGTTAAAGAAGAATTTAGTTTAACTGCAACTGGTTTTATGTTGTCAGGTTATTACATTGGTTATTTTATTGGTGCAAGAACAATAACAGGTTTAATTTCAAGAGTAGGACATATAAGAGTTTTTGCTGCTTTTGCATCTATAGCATCGATAGTAATTCTTATGCACTCAATTTTTGTAAATCCATTTACCTGGTTCATATTAAGGATAGTTACAGGAATTAGTATGGTTTCAATATATACTATAGCCGAAAGCTGGTTAAACGATAGATCTTCCAACAAAAATAGAGGAAGTGTCTTATCAATCTATATGATCATACTTTATGGATCTATGGCAATAGGGATGTTTTTTTTGAATTTTAGTTCACCATTAAATTTTCAGCCATTTATTCTTATATCTTTATTTATGTCATTAGCTCTTATTCCAATTTTACTAACCAAAAAAAAAGCACCTACATTTAAAAAAATTACAGGGATGAGTTTAAAAGAACTCTATAAAGTTTCACCATTAGGAATGGTGGGATCACTTTTTTATGGAACGACTCAGTCTGCTTTATTTTCTCTAATACCAGTTTATGCAGCTTCAATGAATTTTACAATTTTAGAAATATCAGTTGTAACTTTTCTAGTTGCAATCTCAGGTGCTTTATCTCAATGGCCAATTGGAAAATTTTCAGATACTTTTGATAGAAGACGGGTTATTATTTATACTACTTTTGCAGCAGCTTTTTTTGCTTTTTGTGCAATTTTAGCATCAAAACAAATTTATTTGCCTGGAGATTTAGCTTCAAGTAAATTTTGGTTTTATATTTCAATTATTTTATTTGCATTTGCAAGCTTACCTATGTTTGCAATTATTTTTGCTCATACAAATGATTATATTACAAAAGAAAAATTTGTTGCAGCTGGCGCAGGTTTACAGTTTGCTTTTGGTTTGGGTGCTATTAGTGGACCTTTTTTATGTTCATTATTAATGAATATAATGGGGCCTAATGGTTATTTTGTATTTTTAATTTTTTTTCACACGATTATTGGTATTTTTGGAATATATAGAATGAGAATAAGAGAAACTCAAGACAATCCAGACTCTCAATTTACTCCTTTACCACAAACTATCACTCCAATTGGAATGGAGCTTAACCCTACAACTGAACCTATAGAAGAGCCTATTAAACCTATAACAGAACCTGTTGTTGAAGATAATAAAACTTAAAAATTTTCCTTTAAAACTAAAAATGTGTGAGATAAAATAACATTTTAAATATTAAGAATAAAGAAAACGCAAACAAGCTCTGTAAAATTATTCT
>Ga0208407_1000722_pt1 | contig 15410 bp, 9 predicted proteins | sample ETNtaG_9_FD_185775 | JGI IMG/M metagenome (GOLD analysis project Ga0208407, IMG submission 185775) | Marine microbial and viral communities from oxygen minimum zone, Eastern Pacific Ocean - ETNP201406SV69 (SPAdes) (version 2) | ecosystem: Environmental > Aquatic > Marine > Oceanic ...
TGACTTCGACATCGTTGCTACGTGGCCCAAACATAGACTCTAACCCCTCAAACTGAAGATCAACTTCTACTGAAATATTAGAATCAGATTTCAGATATGATGTACTGGGTGGAATCACAAGTGAGCGATCATTGAATACGCGCCATTCAGAAATCAACAAATCATTCTCTACACCTTGAGATGGACCCGGCCCAAACAAGTGAACCCATGGTAATGAGATTAGCCCATCTTTCATCACACCACGCAGCGTGAATGACAGTAACTCCTCGTCCTCCCAAGAAGAGTTCAATGAGAATTTGAAATTGGGATGTAATTCACAACATATCCCAGGCCCACTAGCTCCCGGTTCAGTAGTATATGCACCAGTAGTGAAATTCTCTGGGATGATGATGGCATTTGTATCGCCTTCAAGCAAGTCTGGAGGTAAGGGGGAGGCCCCAAGCCAAACGGTGTAAGTCACCGCATTATTGTCACCAACAAGATCGTAGCGAAGTGCTGCCAATTCACCCTCTTCAACAGATAGATTATGGCCTAATTCAAACCATTGCCATGATGGAGATAAAGTACTGGAAAGATTGGATGCAGATTCTAATTCAATTTGGGTTGCTAAGCCTGTATTCAACTCAGTTAGAGTAACTGACATCGCAGCAGGAAAATCCCAACCCATGGCAATAGGGACTGTCACCAAGCCATTAGTTGCCGTCATACTGCTGACAATATTGTTTAGATTCAAAACGAAATCAGATTCCGGCTCAAAATGAACAGATGTAGTTGGATAGTGCGGAATGGCAATTCCTCCTAGGCGGGCACTACCACCAGACGCGTCGAGAACTAGTTCAGCGCGAATATATTCAACATCGAAATTGCCCCATACTGTCTGTGCTGAAACCACATTTGCTACAAAATTTGAACGCTCATTTGCTTCTACCTGGAAAGTTTGAGAATCAAAACCTGTGCCATAATTCCATGATGAAATCGTGTTTCCATCTATCAACAGTTCAATATCCAAGTTTGATACTCCATTAGTTAATTCAGGGCTTACTTCAAACAGGAAGTGACCATCTGAATCTTTTGGAATCCAAAGAGGAACTGTCTCTTGGTTTTGGAAATTCAAATCAATCGAACGATTGCCATTTTCAAGAACATCCTGCCAACCCCAAGTACCTATTGATTGGTTTACAATGCTCCATTCATTCCGGCTACTGCTCAACAAATCTATGGCTGGAGAGGAGGGTAAGCCTGCTCCATGAAGTTCGACATCAAACTTCTGCAAATCGAAACTTGAACTCTGCCCATTCCATCGGAATTGAATTTGAGTGGTCCAATCATCCAAATTGGTAGGGCCATTGTTACTCAATGCAAACCATGCCGAGCCATCTGTCGTGGCTTCCAAATAGCCGCCGCCCGTGAATGTAATCGCTGCTGTAACCTTACTAATTGGCCGGCGCGAATTTAAAGTCGGAGAGTAGGCATATCCTGATCCTGTGATGCTATCTCCATCCCAACTACAAGAAGAAAGACTCCAATCTGTTGGATTTACATCAAAGGAATTAACATATTTACCTTGAATATGAATGCCATTAATCTTGGATACAGAACCCGTACCTTGTGCCGACAAGCCCACTTTCAAACGAATTGCTGGGTGTTTTACCCAATCAATTCCACCCAAATCTGCCCAAGTGCCTGAACGTTGGTCATATCCATCAAGAGTAGTACCGTTTGAAGCATCGATAACGGACCATGTGATGGCATTTGATGAGGTATCAGAATCGATACTCATAATCCCATATGGACCTGGAAGTGAGCGGTAAGTGGGATTAGATGCGCTAGGTCCAAAGGCAGGTGATGTCCAATTCCCTTGGCCTCCTGGTTTTGTTAGCCTAACATCGTCAACAAACCACCAATCGCAACAGGTACCTGAACCGAATGGCAGACGAAATCTAAACTGGAAGTTTGAATGAAAGGCATCATTTGGGAGATTGAATTGGGAATTCACATTAGTGTATCCTGGGTATCCTAGCCCTGCATTGTAATAGGTAATTTGACCCCAACTTCCTGTTGAACGCTTGTATTCCACATAGAGGTGTTCACTTGAATCAGGATCTTCACCACATCCTGAACGCCCCTCAGTCATCCATAGGGACATTATTCCTTGTGTTAGCGAAGAAAGATCAATGGTGTTTGAAGTAACGGAAACAGTCCCATGGCGGAGTGTCAAGGAACGACTGCTAGAACCATTGGTACCGCAAGTCATTGTATTGATTAGACCATAGTTAGTATTGCTTGAGGACCATCCCGAAGGTAGTGCGTTTGTACCTTCAAAGGACCAGTACTCATCAATCGCAGATACCTGCAATCCTGAAGTATTGTAGTCAATTCCTTGGGAAGTTGCCCCTGTTTGATTGAAATCACTAGATTGAGTGAATGAATGGCCGTCGCTGCGAGAAACCACAGAAGGAGCTAATTCAAGGCTAATATTTCGTATCGCCTCATCTTCTGGAATATCTAATTTGAAGGAATTAGAAATAGATGTAGGATAATTTGAGATAGTAACTATTTCTGGAGAATTTAATGATGCTGAATCCATTGTAATGCCGCCCTCCAAAGGCCCTTCTCCTTGGTAAGGGATAGTAGTGAAAGCGGCTAAAGATGACATTAGCATGAGAAGTATCAGGACCGTTGCGCACCTCTTCATTGGACCCCTTCCCTTGTTAACGAGGTGTGAGGTTGATAGTGAATCTTTCTCTTTAGAGAAAGGTTTTCTTTTACCTAACCAATTTAGCGAATGGTTTGATTACTGCCTGCTCATTGGACTGTACGGCGACCACTTTTGTCGCCGGTGTGATTTCTGTGGATTTGAGCCATCTTGAGAAAACTTTTTTGCCACCTGAAAGCCTATTAAAAACGGGTTCTGATGTCATTTTCTCATGGTATGGGCGCTATCAGCAAGCAAAAGCACTAGGGGAACCAGCCATCAATGGAACCGTTGGAAGTTTGTTAGAAAATGATGGCTCATTAGCAGTCAATAAAGTGGTGATGGATACAATTCGTAATCAATCAGATGTTGACCTTTCAGCCTACGCCCCACTACCTGGCCTACCTGAATTCAAGAAACTCGCAGCAGAACTTGCAATTGGGCCTCGACTAGCAAGCCTTCGTGACATAGGCCTACATAGCAACGCCGTAGCCACTCCTGGAGGCACCGGTGCCCTCTATCTCTCAGCAAGATGTATGTTAGCAGTTGGTGATTCAATTCTCCTTCGCTCCCGAAGATGGTCTCCATATGATACACTAGCAACAGAATGTGGACTACCTATCACCGAATGGCCCATCCTACCTACAGGCGATAGCGACCATCCAAAAGTTGATCTCAATGCCTTAGAAGAGAAATTAGGGGATGTTGCATCAAGCCAAGAAAGAGTTCTTGCATGGCTAAATGACCCTGCTCACAATCCAACCGGCTTATCATTGGATGCTGAAGGACGCGAACTTGTTCTAGACGCCTTCATCAACTGTGCTACAAAACACCCCAATAAGGGAGTCACACTATTCCTCGATACCGCTTATGCAATTTATGCCGATGAACCCTATGGTTGGTCTGAAACCATACATAATAAATTCTCATGGGCAGATTGGCCCGAGAATTTGCTAATTTGTTGGGGCTTTTCCGCTTCAAAATCTCACACGATTTATGGGATGAGATGTGGGGCAATTGTGTTCTTACACCCATCAGAAGATTATGTTGCTAGACTTGGAGAGATTTGTGCAGTAACTGGGCGCGGCACATGGTCTCTAGCCCCGCGCCTACCTCAATCAACATTAGTCACAATCCATAATGACGAGGCATTGGCAAGTGATTGGGGCTTAGAAAAAAGCCGATTGAAGGAAATGCTTACTGCAAGAAGAGAAATTTTTAACGAAAGAATGGCTCAATCTGAAATTCCATTGATGCCATCTGATGATGGCTATTTTGCCTTCATCCCATGTGATGACCCGCTATCTATGGCAGAGAAAGCTGCTGAATCTCACCTCTATGTAGTACCACTCAAAGGAGGGGTGCGAATAGGTCTCTGTTCAATTGGAAGCAGTGATGTTATTCGAGCAGCAGAAATCCTCATAGAATCGTGGCATACTCTTTCCTCTTGAGGTGGCTATTTAGTGAGCAATATACGCAACAATCTCTTCATTGCATCATGGCTATGCATCATTTTTTCATCTGGGATAATTTTTGCCGACCCTGGATATATTGCAATAGGAGCACCCATCGGCTTAGCAGGCGCAGTAATGTTTCTACTAGCATTTGTTCGAATTGAAGAACCAAAACCAATGAGCGAAAAAGAAATTCGTGATTGGACTCCAGAAGTTGGAGAACTTCCTGAAGGGGCAGAGGGGAGCGTCATGTATCGAATTGATACTACTATTGACGAGCCTGTTCGAACAAGTGTATTATGTGGCAAATGTGGAGAACTGACTTGGTTAGATGGGCTACGCCCTCAAACCTTCATCTGCTTAGGTTGTGATACTATGCTCTGGGACAAACCACTAGATGATGAAGAAGAGTGACTATTACTCACACCTTCTCCAATTGCTTCAAGACATAGAGATAGGTCGAGAAGGTTGGAGCGATTGCATGGAGTTGAGCAACAATGAGCGTAGAATGCTCAAAGTTATGCGCTCAGAGACAGAAAAAATCTGGCAACTAAGCGAACTGCTAACTGCGTGCGAATGGGATGATCAAGCACACGTTGCTGGAGCGGGTGGAACCCTTGCCGAAGCAGGGCTCGTTACTCAAACAGAGCAGCGTAGCAAGATTTGGCGACTAGCCGCTGAAGGCCATGCTGCTGCTGAAAATGGCCTTCTAGAACAGCGAATTTGGAATTGGCTTTCAACCCAAGAAGAAAAAGTAGGAATGCAAGATTTGCAATCTTCCAGCATTATTGAAAATCGAGAAGCCGGAGCTGGAATCGGACTACTCAAAGATCTAGGAATTCAACTGATTGGAGGCCAATTTGAGGTACCATCAGCAACTGGTGCAATCGAAGCAACACTAGAGATGCGAAAACAGTTCATTTCTTCATTGTCAGATACAGGTGAAAACGGCGTACTAGAGAGTGTTCTAGATGTTGGCCAAGTAGATTATTTTGCAAGGCGAAAAGGCATCATCACATCTAGTGAAGAAGTCGTAAGAACTTGGCAACTCACGCCTCAAGGCAACTCTGTCAAAACAGAAGACCTAGAGGAGCACTTACTAATCGCAGATATCACCCCTGAGTTATTGCAAGGAGATGAATGGCGAGGGGCTGACTTCAAGCCATACGATGTCACTAGAGAAGCATCTACTCCACCAGTAGGGAAATCACACCCAATGCAGGCTTTAATCGAGCGTATCCGCGCAATATTCCTTGAGATGGGTTTCACTGAAATTGAAGGTGATTACGTAACAACAGCGGGTTGGAACATGGATGCACTATTCATCCCACAAGATCACCCCGCAAGAGAAATGCAAGACACCTTCTACCTTGACAACCCAGAATCAATACACATTCCAAATGAGATGACCGAACAGTGGTCACAAGTTCACGAGAATGGGGGCCAAACTGGAAGTAGTGGTTGGGGTGGAGGATTTTCAGCAGAAATCTCACAAAAAGGCATGCTAAGAACCCATACCACCGTGAACACTGTAAAGCATGTTGCGGAAAATCCAGAGACGCCTTGCCGTGTCTTTGGAATTGGCAGAGTCTTCCGCAAAGAAAGCATTGACCGAACCCACCTACCTGAGTTCCACCAAATTGAAGGCATCATAATGGAGCCTCATGCAAGTTTACCAATGTTAGTGACCACACTCAAAGAGTTCTATGCCAAAATGGGCTACCCTGAAGTTCGAGTTCGTCCCGCTTACTTCCCATATACCGAACCATCTCTAGAAATTGAAGTCAAATGGAGAGGCAAATGGCTAGAGTTAGGAGGGGCTGGAATTTTCCGCCCTGAAGTGACTGAACCTTTAGGAGCTAAATGGCCCGTGTGTGCATGGGGTATGGGTCTAGAGAGATTGGCCATGTTAGTGCTTGGACTTGATGACATTCGTCAACTATACATTTCAGATTTAGAATGGTTAAGTAATCAGCCAGTATTATAATCACGGCGCCCAGTCAAGATGCTCCCTACACCAAATAAGATTGCAAGCAAAACCATAGTGACGCTGAAATCTAACCAAATTGGAATTGTTTCACTATTTTCTGACTCAATGCGTACAGGCTCTGACAAAAACAATGCATCAGTATTGTACTCGTAAGATCTTCCATTTGCACCCGGTGGTGGCCCACCACCTCCGCCCCCTTGCCCGCCAGAGGGTTGAGCATCCAAATCAGCTACTCCATGGTAGCATAATAGGAAATATGGCATCCCAATCATCGGCACCTGATTACCATCAGTATCAGTTACTAGTTTAGTAGAACCAGATAGAGGTGTGCTCACGTAATGGTAAATGCCATTTGGGTATTCAGGAGTCGGTCCAAAACGACCGTTGCATTCGTCTAAATCGCCCATATCAGCAACATAATTCCAATCATCAATTCCATTGTAACCTTGATCGCCACCCTCTTCAGTTCTATCAATTTCATATGAAGAAGTTATTGCCTTAATGCCACCATTACCATCATTACCATACATTCCGTAAATTGGATATCCATCAAATGACCAAGCAATAATTGGACTATGTTGGGTACTGTCCAATTTTGTCCAATCATAATCAGAAATTGTTTCACCAACCCCTGGAGTCCATGTTGAACACTGGGCATCATAATGGTAATGGTAATTATTTCCTGCTGAATGTGCAGTACAGTACCCTAAGAAAATGGGTTGCCTATCTTCTACGAAATATTTGAAATTCAAAGCAATCGCATCCCCTCCTGGCCCTTCTTCAACACCATAAATTGGAGCACCATTGACTGAAACTGCAACCGGGCCCCTGTCAGGGGCGCATTCCCAGCGTCCTGCAGAAGCAGGGCAATTAGCGGTATTATGTCCACCATTAGTGTCATTGACAGGATTTAATGGGATGTGCCATTCTAAATCCACTTCATCCACACAGCAACCCATTGTTGACACAAAATCATGATTAGGAATTCCATTAGCATCAACAACCATCTCACCGTTCTGTGTATTTACTGTGACTTCACATTGGAACCAAGGTCCAACATTGTCATTGCTTGCCCCTGCACTACTTGCTCCATTTGTGTTAGCATTGTAACCCTCTTCAGAATTGAAGTCCTTGACCCAAGGACCCTGGCCATTTTGGCAAAGCCACGAATCTTGTGGTACCCAAGTTATCTCACAGCCGTTAGCATCTACAGTGGTGCCTGGAAGTGTGTTTGGGCATTGGTCAAGCGAATCTTGGACTCCATCTCCATCTTGGTCTTTCTGTGAATCTGAACACCCATTGGCATCAGCCACCTCTTGTGCAGGCGTGTTTGCACATTGATCACCCGCATCAGAAATACCATCTCCATCAGCATCCTTCTGTGTGTCAGAGCAGCCATCAGTATCAACTATTTCTCCAGAATAAGTGTTAGGGCACAAGTCCTTGTCATCTGTAATTCCATCTCCATCACTATCAAGTTGAGAGTCTGCACAGCCATTTGGCCAAACTGGTTGATCATTTGGTGTATCAGGACAGATATCATCTGCGTCAACAATCCCATCACTATCTTGGTCTGAAATTGTATCTTCTGAAGGCTCATCTGGAATTGGCAATTGATATGAGATATTTCTTGTTTTTACATCATAAAGTCCACAAGTAACCCAAAAATCCCCTTGCTTAGCTACAGTTGTAATATCAACTGGGATTTGGAATGTACCATCACTTCCATTAACAAAACCATCAATTGTTGATTGCCCTTCTGGCCAATATTCTACTGCGCACGATGAGGGAAATAAATGAACTAAATCACCCATAATCAAACCTGTTGTATCGTTATCTTGAGGGGCTTGATATCGCAAAGTAACAAGCACCATCTCCTCAATAGGAAAATTTAGATTGACATTTACAATCTTAGTTTCACTGGATTGATTTACTTCATCTGTAGCCACAAATTGAACAGCCCATGTGCCAGGTGTATCATACGGTAGCAATATTTCCCAAACTCCTTCTTCATTAGATGATGAAGATTTTACTAGCGAAGGCGTGCTTAGAGAATCAGCACTGTAAACAGATGCAGTAATTGTTGTTGAACTAGGAAATTCATCTACAACCCAGCCACTCAATAATACCGGTTCACCCCAAGAGAAATTAGTTCCCCCAACAAAAAGCGTGGGTGTTCTGTCATCGGTTGATGTCTCGCCATCATTGTTTTGTGAGCCATCTTCAGGAGGATTTCCTTCCTCACAACCTTCTGGAGGCGGCCCTATCCCAGGCCCCCAAGTTTCCCCTTCACCTTCACATTGTAGATTAGAATCGGGATTATCTACTGCAAAAAATACAGCTAAACTTGAACTGATTAACAACCCAACTAACAAAGCACTCATGATGGCTGTTTTACTATCCATGATGTTAGCGAAGGAAAATTAGTTTATCAATCACTATGACTAATATACCAAGCGAACATGTTCGTATACAAGTGCTAAATTAACTATCTTCAACTAATTTCTTTACATCTTGTAGTGCAAGTTCGGGTACCCATTCAGTATCGCCCCACCATACTCTCTGAAATCCATCTTTGTCAACCAATATGGTACCAGTAGAATGGTCCACTAAATAATCAAGTTCGGGGTGATGACGGCCACTAGTGTCCTCACTATCTGATGAATTGCTATAATTAGCCCCATATTCCTCACTAGATACTGTTTTTAGGCCAACTCCAAAGTTGCCCCAGACAGGCTCTAATTGTTCTAATTCACCCGTAAAATGATCCCAATCTAGTGCCATGTATTCGCGATACAGTGTTAGTAATTCGGAGTCATCTTCCCATGGGTCAACAGTAATCGAGATGACTTCTACTTGTTCCTGTTCTTCATCACTTAGTTGTGAATAAAGCCATTTGACATTAGATGAAACTATTGGGCAGACATCAGGACAACGGGTGAACATGAAAATTACAATCAACACTTTATCTTCGTAAACTGAACTATTGATAGTGATATTATCTTGATTTAGTAATTCAAATGAATTAACTTCCACAAATGGATAGATATCATCACCATTGAAATCATCTGGAATTGGAGTATCTCCCCCTAAACAACCAGCCATTATTAGAGTACTAGCAAGAAGCAGCGCCGTTATAATGCGAGACATTTCATTCACTCAGAGGGATAAAGCGGGGGGTATGGATATCTTGCATCTTTATCAGATTCCATTTGCACAACATAGATTCCACTAACCATCTCAGAAATTAATATGTATCCTCGGGGGTCATATTGTAGGCCCCAATCAAATGGAATCACACAGGATGCCCAACAATCTGCCATGTCATACTCAAGCGTGTTTGTAGGATCATCAATCCAAGTTGGACCCGCGGGAATGTAATACCCCATTGTGCGAGTCTCTGCTAACTCCTTGATAGCCTTGAATCCAAATTCTGGAGCAGGTACTCCATCTTCCCAAACAAGATCTTCCCAGATATGACCATGGTCAGTAACCCAAGTTCCAGCATGATAATGTGCCCAGTAAACCATACCATTTAGCCCCGTATCACCATTATGTGGGCTGAAGATATACCCCCCAGGTATGTAGTGCTGTGGATGTTTTGAGCCATTTGCTAAAGTTCCTTCACCGGGTAATTTCCACTTACTTACAAGGAAAGGTTTGGCCGGGTCTGTTGTATCAATTGTCCATACATATCCAGTATGATTAGAGTTAGAACCATATTCGGGTGCGATGAGAGTATAATGTCTCCAATTGACACCATGTGTTTCATCATCTGGCCCAGTACCACAAGATGCTGGCCAAGTTGCCTCTGGGACATATTCGCTTATTCCATTGCAAATGAGGTGGTCGTATGGCACAGCGTAGTGAATGTTGTCATTTCCTTGATTGGCATCAAGCCACTCTTCTGCCGACATGTCGGCGTGGCCGCCACCATCAGGACCATACCAGCCGTCATCGGCTGTTGGACAACCTAGCCAGCGGCCAACCTCATTGTTCTGTGGCCATGATACACCTTCTGGATCAGGGACATCAGGTGGATTAGTGACATCAACGATTCTCAAGCCAGCTCCCCAATAAGAAATATAGAGAAGTTTTTGGCCAGTAATTGGATGTACTGCGTATACATTGTCGTGATTGAAAATTGCTCCACCACAGGTGGTATCAATTTCTGGAGAATAGCCACCCCATCTAACAATCTCACGACTTTGATTTTGCTGCTCATCACTCTGAGTTGGAAGCCACGACTCTAAGCCAAGTGGTACATAGAAAATTTGAGTCCCTTTGTAGTAAGTCCCTGAACTACCTTCCATCATTTCGGGATAAGGGTCAGCACCGAACAAGAAGAGATGACACTCCTCATCTGACCACATAGGGTTTGCAGGCTCCCAATCACAGTATACATGGACATCTTGGTTATGGAATCCTGCGGGAGGATTATTCCATTCTGCAACTTTTACAGGCTCCAATTTATTTCCCACATAGACAACGTCTAGTCGATTAGTACCACTGTTAGCGTCATCGTCATTTGGAATAGGATCTAATTCACTATTGGTCAATTCGTGATTGATTAGTACCCAGTTATTGTCTGGTGTCACTTTGATGTCAATTATTCGGGCTACTTCAGCGTAGTAAGTCGACAATAATGTGATGTTGTTGGGTCTTGAGATATCAAGAATCTCAAACTGATTGTATGATGAAACATAAGCATAACATCCACCAGTGCCATCACCATAGATTACACAATCATCCAAGAAATTTCCTTGAATGGCAATTTCTGAATTATCACCTGGTGTTGGCCCTGTGTTCTTATATTCGGGAAAACAAGGACGTCCAGCAATATTGTCTAATTCAGTTGGAGGCTTTTCATTACCGTCACAATTGAGATTATGATAATCAATCAGTTGCATATTGTCAGTCTTCAATCTGTGTGCCATTAAGTCAGTATGACTGTGATTATCATCCTCAATTTCTGTAACCGGATCAACCCAATTTTCCATCGGATCTTCAGATGTATCATCATTTCCAAAGCTAAAAGCAAACCAAGCAGCAGATGAAAGAAGGCTCAATGAAACTAAGCCAACAAGAGCGTAAACAATCATCTGCTCTTGAGTGGCTGCAGATTCATCATCAAACATCATTCTCCGCATCAAATAACCCCACTCGCCCTACGGGCGCATCAACCGCTCACTCAATCCATTGATGACGCTTACGCACAAACGAAATCTCAATTCACAAACAAAAAATGAGTTGCTCAAGTATTTTGAGTACTAATTTGTCCTTCGTATGGTTTGTCAATATCTAACTGCATAATGTAGAGGCCAGAAGTTATGCAAGAGGTGTAAATGTAGCCCTTATGATATTCAGCGGCCCATAGGAATGGCACCCAACCGAAGTCGTAATACTGTGATTCTAGAGGAGTTCCATCTGCCCCATGCGGTAGATAGTATGCTACCGTTGAATCGAAGTAAACATCTGTCTTGTTGTGATCTGCCAATCCCGCCTGCATCAGCGTCTCTACATCAATTACCCAAACGCCGCTGTGATAATGAGATAGGTATATTCTACCGTCCCAAGCACCTCCAAGACTAGTGTCAGGCTTTCCTTGAATCCCGGTCTGAAATATTTCTAAATCCGCGTTGTGTGGGCTGAATAGCAACCATTCTTCCCCACCTGGGATGAAATGCTCCTCTGCAAAGGGAATTTCCCAGTCATGAATCACCTTCGGTTTGAAAGTTAATTTCCCATTAATCATCTCGTAAGGTGTTGTATCTATGAGATAGCCCAAACCAACTCCAACCGTAGTCTCAAGAACTTCAGTAGCAAGGAATGTGAGATGCATCTTTCCTGAAGGATAGCCAAGGTGGCTTGCATCAACCATTTTGTCAAATGGTTCAGCATAGTGAATGTAAGAAGCTCTGCCACCATTTTCATTGCTTGACCACCCTGCATCTGGTTCTCCATCATCATTCAAATCAGAGAAATTCATCCAAAGTCCAACTTCAGGTGCTCGCCATAGACATCCTGCTTGACTGCCCCCCGAAGCGCGGCATAGAGAACCATGCCAGAGATATTCAGCGAGATTATGCTGTGGATGAGGTACGTCAGTAACATCAAAAATTCTCAAACCCGCTTCCCAATATGCTCCATAAACGTAGGTATGACCAAACCTTGGGTCGTTTGTATCTTCTCCTGGCCAAGTTTGAACAGTCATGTCATGAATGTAAATCCAACCACCGTTAGTAGTCTCCCAACTGACTTCTGCTTCGCCCACCTTGACAATGCGCGGTAAGTCACCATAGGCGGCGAAATTGAGGTGAGCAATGGTTACGCCTCCGCAAGCATCACCAGTTCCTACATCACATTGATCGTAGTCGGGATTGGCTACAAAGATGTACCATTCTCCATCAATCATGTGTGTGTAGAGATTGTGCGGCCCAGAAGGATGGTCAACATCATACCAAGAATCAATGTATTCAGGGTCTGCCTTGTTAGTTACATCAACTAAAGTAACACTCACCTGAGCAGGATCTTCCCACTCTCCGACATTGGGGTCAGAGTTTCCCGGGTCAACCAATTGGTTCTGAAGAATGACATACTCTCGCCCATTGTATTCAAGGTACTTGACATCTAATACCTGAGTGTACGGGTCATTGTAAACACCCGCAACTGAAGTATTGTAGGGGTCAGTAACATCTGTGATGTGCATTTCTTTCCAACCTGCTTGATATGCATACGTATGACCATCAGGTGAATCTGCCACCTGGACCTCTGCATTACCAGGCATTGTTAATGGATTATAATTTACAAAATCGATGTTCGGAGTGCCGAAATCATGCTGAGTTGAATTGCGATGATCATGTTCCTCATCTTGGATTAGAGGGTCTATCATCACCCATGCATCTTCACCCCCGTTGTTGTCAATTAGAGAAGTTGTCAGAGCATAGAGACTTGCAGAAAATATCCCCAAGGCTAGGATGGCTGCTGCAGCAACCACCTTCTTGTCCAATAAAGCGGCGGCTGCAACCACCTTGTTATCCATAGAACGCTCGACCTGTGCTGTCACCTTTTATTTATGGGTGGGCAACGCCAAACAATTCGTGGCGAAAGTCGGTGTGGTCGCGTGGTTTGCCGCAATACTCCTTGCTTTCACAGCGTTTCTTCCTGCTTCAGCAGTTGCCCATGATGCTGGAACCTTCACAATACTAGCCAAGGCTAACCAACTAACTCCTAACACACCACAACTCGTTTTCAACGATTCAGTTTGGTGGTACAATGTAGATTCCACAGAGAATATTACCCATCGAATTGTCTACGATGAAGACGGAGATGGACTCTACAATGGAACTCTAGATTGGGATTCAGGCAACCTATCTTATGAATGTGAAAAAGATGAATTCGGGAATCAAACCGATCCAGATTGCAGAGTGACATATGAAATTCCATTCAATGGAACTTGGGGGCCAGGGACCTACAATTATCAGGACATTTTATCCAATGGGGTAGTTAACAATGGCACCATCATCGTCCAGCCTGATGAGCATCCAAGTGATGGTGATTCACCCCCCGTAGGTGGTTACGAGTACGGAATTGATGAAGATGAACAAGAGTTGGATGCCGAAAATGAAGATGAACCACCTCGCGGATGGTTACTTTGGGTTGCAGCGGGTTCGGGAGTGATTGCTCTGTTCTTAGTTGGTGTTCTATTGTTAGGTGGCAAAGAAAGTGCACTTGGCACTGAAAATGAAGAAAAAGAAGAACAAAAAACAGATTCTGATATTGATGATATTGCCGAAGAAGAGTGATGTATTTCTTCTGAGTCATATCCAATTATTGTCCAAAGCCTCAAATCGGAACCGTTAGTCGGCGGTCTACAAGGGCGTTTAGCTCAGCTTGGAAGAACGCTTGGTTTGCAACCAAGAAGCCGGGGGTTCAAATCCCCCAACGTCCACTCCCCTCGTAGGATTCAAACACCACAATCAACTAATTCAGTTGAAAGGGGCTTCACCCATTTTTTCAAGCAGTGCCTCAAGCAATCTTAGCAAGCCCCTTAGTGTAACTTCACTAACACCTGCAACTTTGCAAACATCTGCTTGTGTTCTAGCAGCACCCCTATTTTGAGCTGCTCTGTAAATCAAAACACCCGCTACACCGCTTGGCTTCTTACCTTGCCATTCTAGAGAGCCACCAACAACATCCCAAAGTCTGTTGGCCTCACCTAGAACTGGTGCGGGCAGACCGAGGTCACTTGTGAACTTGTCAAGATATTCAGCAGGACCTGTGATTCTGTGGGCACCGAGTTGTCTTGAAACAAGCCTAATGGTTCTCTTCAACTCTTTCATCTTCATTTCATCTTCCATGTCAAAAGATTCTGCGATATCTTCAATTCTTCTTGGAATTCCTGCTTCTCTTGCTGCAACATAGGTACATGCGGCTGCGACGCCCTGAATGCTTCTACCTGTAACAAGTCCCATTTCAGCAGCCTTTCTGTAGAAACCTGCGGCTTGCTCCTGAATTGTCTTTGGTAAGCCACTCTTGTCTCTAATGAACTGCATTGCCTTGACAAGGTTTCTTGCGCGGCTGCTTCTAGTCTTTGACCTGTCATCAATGACAGCTCTTCGTCTCCAATCTCTTAGAGCCTTACCAGATATACCGTGCATCTTAGCTTTTGAACCCATCAAATCACCCTTGCTAATAGTGGTGTTCAAACCCTTATCAGAAAGAGTCAATGTGGATGGAGCACCCACTCTTGACCTGTCAGGTCCATCACCATGGTTCACCCACTCTGCACCTTTGTCAATAACATCTGTTTCTACAACCAAGCCACATGCTTGACAAACTACTTCGCCTCTAACATCGTCTTGATCCCACTCAATGGCGCCACACTCTTCACAAGGACCTTCATGGCCAACCATCTTTCTAACCTGAGAAGGTCGCCTTGCAGGGCCGATTGCATTTCGGCTTGCGTGGGCTCTCTTCTTGATTTCATTCTTATCTTTCTTCATTTCGCTGCTCTTCTCTTCTTCTTTCATACTTTACAACCCCGAGTTACATAGTTAGTTGGTGCCCCTATTATATAAACCTGTGGTTCTTGCTGTTTGCTCCATATTCCCGGAATAAACGCCAAATAGGCAGATATATTGGGTCCCAACGTTACATTTAGGCAAGTGACACTATTTGAACAATTAACCATCTTGGAAATACACTTATTGCATCTGCGAGATTCAAAAATAACTTCTTTTGAAGCTCCTTTTCTAGTCTGATTAATTGG
>Ga0208407_1000724_pt1 | contig 15382 bp, 16 predicted proteins | sample ETNtaG_9_FD_185775 | JGI IMG/M metagenome (GOLD analysis project Ga0208407, IMG submission 185775) | Marine microbial and viral communities from oxygen minimum zone, Eastern Pacific Ocean - ETNP201406SV69 (SPAdes) (version 2) | ecosystem: Environmental > Aquatic > Marine > Oceanic ...
AAGGATTCTAAAAAATCTATTCTTGCTGGAGAGGCCTATAGAGAAGAGGCATCTTCACTAGGCTTAACTTTAAGGGAAGTCTAGTCCTAAAAAAAGAAAAACCTTTTTTTCTTAAGTTCTTTTGCGCATCCCCAGTATTGCTCTTGATACGTATTGGATCTTGCCTGGACTCTATCTGCAACCCCAATTAACCATTGTTTTTTTCTATAGGTTTTCTTTTTAAATCCTGTGTAACCCTCATGATATGCAAGATAAAGTGATCGAGCATCTGTCGCTGAAAACCCTTGATAAAAGCCTTTGCTTGCATACCATCCCACAAAATCAGCTGAATCACTAAAATTAGTTCTCTTAGCTCTTGAATTTCCAGTCTCATCTTTATAATCTTGCCAAGTATCCTTCAAAGCCTGAGAATAACCTACAGATGAAGATGGTCTGAGCCATGGGATGACTCCAAGTAACTTTGTTCTTTCTGGTTTAATCTTAGCTTGAAAGCTTGATTCTTGATGAATAAATGCCATTAGGACATAAGGAGGAAGTTTCCATCTTTTCTCTGACCTGATTGCTGCTTTATACCAACTTCTCTTTTCTTGAAAAATTTCACAAATATTATCCGGCCTCTCTGGAGGCGAGTTGACACATGAAGAAAGAGCCAACATAAATATGACCATAAAGCTAAAATAATTTTTTTGGATCATTTATAAAAGTATTTATATCAACAGCATGCACAATTCTAACGCCAAGAGTTTTCGCTTTATCAAGTTTTGAACCAGCATTTTCACCAGCAATCAAATAATCTGTTTTTTTGGATATCGAACTTGTAACTTTTGCACCTTCTGACATCAATAAGTTTTTCACTTCATCACGAGACATTGGAGATATTTTTCCAGTAATCGCAATCTGTAGACCAAAAAATTTCATATCCTCATCAGAGGTTTTAAAATCTGGGTTGATGATGCTTAAACATGGGAGCAAGGCTTCCAATGATGTCGTATTTTCACTGTCGCTAAAGTAATCTGTAATTTTCGCAGCTACTCTTGGTCCTATATCAGGGACTGCAATTAAATCTTCAAATGAAGATTGCTGAATAGCCTCCATGCTCCCAAAGATATTAGCTAAATTTCTTGCGGTTGTTTCGCCAACCTCCTCAATACCCAGGGAGAAAACCAACTTGTATAATTCAACTGATGCTGACTTATCAATAGATTTAATTAAGTTATCAACAGATTTCTCTCCAAATCTTTTTAACTTCTCAAGCTCAACTCGATGCTCCTTAAGAGAATAGATATCAGCAAAATCTTTTATAAATTTTTTATTAATCAAGTTAAACAATATTTCCTGGCCTAGACCATCAATGTCCATTGCTTTTCTTGAAACAAAATGAGTGAATTTACCTTGAAAAATCTCAGGACAACTGTTTCCTCCTGAGCATTTGATAAAAGGAGTATCTATATATTCTTCTAATATATTCAAGTTAGGCGACTGATTTATTTTTAAAAATTTTTGCGCTTCATGATTGCTTGAAAATTTTTTAACAGGTTTGGATTTGCTACTATCAATGACCGTCCATTCAGATTGATAATTCAGCACTATTGCCGACTGACAGCTTGGACATTTTTGTGGGGCTTCAACCGCATTTGCTCGATTTTTCTTTTTTGGAATAACCCGAACCATTTTAGGTATTACATCCCCTGCTCGTTTAATTACAGCGCCATCACCAACCCTAGGGTCTAATCTTTTAAGCTCATCAAGATTGTGAAGAGTGCAATTACTAACATTGACACCGCCTACATTAATTGTTTTAAGCTTTGCTACAGGAGTTAAAATTCCAGTTCTTCCAACTTGAAACTCTATATTTTCAATTTCTGTAGAGGCCTCTTCAGCAGGAAATTTATGTGCGATGGCCCATCTAGGTGATCTTGCTATTTCTCCAAGTTGCTTTTGTAAAGACAGCGCATTAACCTTGAATACCACTCCATCAATCTCAAATGGAATAGAATCTCTGGAAGATTCTATGTCTCGAAAGTAATTCAGGCACTCATCAATAGAGGTTGATAATTTATTTAAATTATTTATAGGTAACCCCCAAGAAGAAAAAACTGAAAATATTTCTTGCAAATCAATAAATTCTTTTCCCTGACATGATCCAATACCATGGGCAAAAAAAGCTAATGGTCTTGAGCTCGTAATAGCGGGGTCTAATTGCCTCAAACTTCCGGCAGCGGCATTTCTAGGATTTGCAAATACTTTATCGCCATTTTTTTCTGCATTTATATTCAAAACATCAAAATCTGGTTTTCTGATAAATACCTCACCTCTTACCTCAAGCAGATTTGGAAAAGGGATCTCAGACTCTTTTAAAGTTAATGGTATAGATCTGATCGTTCTAATATTAGAGGTGATATCCTCACCAATATTTCCATCTCCTCTCGTAACTCCCCTAGTAAGAACCCCTTCCTCGTAAATTATTGAAACAGCTGCGCCATCCATTTTGGGCTCACATAAATAATCTATTTGTTTATCTGTGTCTAGATTTTTAAGAATTCGATCATGAAAATTTTTTAAATCACCTTCATTAAATGCATTGGCAAGAGACAGCATTTGCTGAAAATGTTTAAAAGTAGCAAAATCATTTTCAGGCTTCATTCCAACTCTCTGTGATGGAGACTCAGGAGTAATCCAATCTGGATGCTCAAACTCAATTTGCTTTAACTCTCTAAATAATTCGTCGTATGCATGATCAGATATTGATGGATCATCAAGAATATAATATTCATAATCATGAGAGCGGATTATCCTTTGAATAGAAATGTATCTCTTGCTTGGCTTATTCATTGCTTAGAGATATTTTTCATAGAATCAAGACGACTAATTTCTTGAGCTTGAGCTTTAGATTTCAAATGCTCAATCATTTGCATGCTTAAGGGCGCTCTGGCTGAATCACAAATACTAGCATGCAGTTTTTCTGAAATATTTGAGGCAGATTCGAGCATTATTTCAAACGCTTTTACAGGATCATTCGCTTGATATAAGTCTAAAGCCATCAAAAGGACATGGGTCTCAGTGTCTATCTCAAGAAGGCCTGGACTTATTCCGCTTGCGATTCTATAAACCTCCTCTCCACTTAAATCTCTATGGCTAAAAAAACCATTCACATATTTTGCATCTAAATTTTTTAACAAGGTAAGAACTTGATTCATATCAAAGTTTGTTTTGTCCATAGAGATTAAATTAAGAATGATCAATTCCTGTTCCTGAATTGAGTCATTCTCATCTTCAAATTCTAAGATTCCTTGCTCTAACTCTCCTTTAAAAAGCATAGATTGAGAATCATCAAGGGAATTGTGAATTAATTTACGAGTGAATAAATGTCTAAAAAAAAGATACAAAATCACCAAGAAGAGAACTGTAGCCCCAGCAACTAAGATAATTTGTATATTACTAGGCATCCTATGAAGCGGCTAGCTTGAGCGCTTCTTTCACATCAACCGATACCACACGAGAAACTCCTGCCTCCTGCATGGTAACTCCCATTAAATGATCACTTTTCTCCATGGAGATTTTATTGTGAGTGATGAAAATAAACTGGACTCTATCTGACATCTCTTCAACCATACCAACAAACCTTGTAGCATTTATATCATCTAATGGCGCATCAACCTCATCCAACATGCAGAATGGAGCTGGATTTAGTTCAAACAATGCAAAAACCAAGGAAAGCGCAGTCATTGCTTTTTCTCCACCAGAAAGCTGTGAGATGGTTGCATTTTTTTTACCAGGAGGTTGAGCAGCAAGCGTAATTCCTGAGCTTAATGAGTCTCCATCTATTAATTGCAAAGCGGCTTTACCTCCACCAAATAGTTTTGGAAAGATTTCCTGTATTTTTGAATTTACAGCATTAAAGCTTTCATCAAATTTCATCTTGGACTCAGCATCAATTTTTTTAATTGCACTTTGAAGCTTGTCCAAGGCTTCATGCAGATCTTCTAGCTGAGAATCAAGCTCATCGATTCGTTTTGATTCCTCTGCAATTTCGTCTGGAGCTGCTAAATTAATAGCTCCCAAAGAAATAATAGAAGACTGGGTTGATGCAAGAGAGGACTCTAAATCTGAAAGATCCATTAACTCGAAATCTCCAGGATTAAGATCAGATATTGATATCCCAGCTTTTTTTAAAGTCTCTGATGCATTATCTAAATTTACCTCAAATGTTCTTAAATCAAGCTTTAAATTATTAAGCTTTTCTTCTAAAGAACGCAGATCTAAAGCCGCGATAGATTTTTTATTTTCAACATCCTGAATAGACGCATCAACAACAGATTGTTTTTGACGGATTGAATTTAATTCTGATTCTGCAGTAGAACTTTTTTCAACAAGTGCTGCTAAATCAGTTTCTGCTTTCAATTTATTTCCTTTTGCTTGACCAAGTTGTTCAGAAATTTCATTCTGTCTTAGCAAATATTCATTAGTAATATTCTTAGACTGAGCAGAAGTAATTTTTAGAATGCTTGTTAATAAATCTCTAAGATCGGCTGCTTTGCTGCGAATGGCATCAGCACTGGGACCGAAATCTTTGAGGCCCTCTGAAATAGCATCTAGCAACTTCATTGCTTTTTCTTTTGGGCTTAGGTTCTCTATACTAGACTCATTTTTCAACGCTTCAGCATATCGATCTTTTGCTTTAGATAAACCCTCTTCATATCCAAGAATTGCCTTATTGATGTTTTGAAGGTTAGTTTCATACCGAGCTATTTCTGAGCCAATGGTATAAAAATTCTTTTGAGCAACTTCAAAAGCAGACAACACAGAAGCATGCTCCGTCTTGATTTGCTCAATAGATACTTGGTGAGTATTCACTTCTGCAGATTTAACAGTAACCTGATTGCCAAGTTGAGATATTTTTGAACTTAAGGAGTCTTTTTTTGCTTTAGCACTTAATGTATTCAAAATTGAAATATTTAATTTAAGTTCCTTTTCTTCAATCTGGAGTTTTTTATACTTTTCTGCAGCTTTGGCTTGGTTGTGAAGTCTATTAATTAATCTTTGAATTTCATCTCTGATATCTTTTACTCTAGAGAGGTTTTCTTTAGTTTTTTTAATTCTTTGCTCTGTTTCTTTTCTCCTTTCTTTGTATTTAGAAATTCCAGCCGCCTCTTCTATATATACCCTCATCTCCTCTGGTTTAGCGCTTACTATTTTTGATACCATGCCTTGCTCAATAATGGCGTAACTTCTTGGTCCAAGACCTGTACCAAGAAAAATATCTTGAACATCTTTTCGCCTGCATCGTGTATTATTTATAGAATAATGAGACTGTCCGTCCCTGGTCATCATTCTTTTTATTGAAATTTCATTATATTTGGAATATTCACCGCCTAGTTTGCCCATTGAATTATCGAACAAAAGCTCAATGCTGCATTGACCAGATGGCTTTCTTAAATCTGAACCATTGAAAATAACATCTGACATGGATTCGCCGCGTAAGTTCTTGGCAGATAGCTCTCCCAGAACCCATCGAACGGCATCAATAACATTTGATTTACCGCACCCATTAGGGCCAACAACAGCAACCATATTTGTAGGGAAAGATATCCTCGTGGGATCCACGAAACTCTTGAATCCAGCCAGTTTGATGTGTTTAAGCTGCATTAAATATTTCCTTTACCCATTTTAAACTATTGTTCCTTTTTTAACCATTCGTTAGTATAAAAAAATAGCTCCTCTTGATTGCCTAATGAGTACTTTAAATCCAGAGTTTTAAAAGCCATAAAAGCTGAGTGATTACATTTAGCTTGAACCTCAATCTTAATGATTTCTTGCTGTAAAAAAGCTGAAGCTATGTCAAATCCTCTTACCAAGGAATGTGATTTGTCTAATCTAAAAGGTCCATCAGCATCTAATGAAGTGACTTCTCTAGTTGCAATATTCACCGAGGGTCCATCAGGAATAGAGACAAAGAAACTTAATGATTGCAGATTACAATTTAGTGGATTTTCAATGTTCACCAAAAGATTTGAGTTTGCTAGATCTGGATACTTTAAATCTCTCAGATCAGCTAAGAGGTTAAAGACAGGCACTTGAAAATCCTCTGAGGTAAATTGTGAGCTTAATGTTTTAAGAATGCTTTCAGCAGAGTTAAATGATCTCAGCTCTAAAGCCTTGTAAAAAATTTCAACTCCAAGCATAAAAGAATCATCATCTGATAATTCAATTTTTAAATATTTTTTAATTAAGGAGTCATCAAGCTCTTTGTTGTCTGAGATAGTTCTGTAAATAGTTTCTGATTGTGTGGCTTTTACCCAGGAGCTTATTAAAGAGTTAGGGGAGATAAAGTTAATAAAAAATCCACCGAAAATAAAGAATGTAGCCAAGAAAACTAAAGATTTTTGATTTGATAGCGGCTGAAGTAAATAGGAGATTACAGGCAATAGTAAAATGACTGAGATTGCAATGATTATTAACATCAAATTCTTCGCTTGATGAAAAATATTGCCGATATTAAAACAAGAAAAATAAATGGTCCAAACCATAAAAAATAATTAAAACCTTTGAGTGGAGGTCTGTAGTCAGAAAAATCACCAAATCTTTCTGAGACATACTGTTTTATTTCCTCATCAGTTGAGCCATCAAGAACCAACTGATAAACCTTGCTCTTTAAGTCTCGTGAAACTGGCGCATCAGAACTAGCAATGCTTCCACTGGTACATTTTGGGCATCTTATCTCTGAAATTAATTCATAGAATCTTTTTTCCTGGAGGGAATCTTCAAATTCATACACCGTCTGATTGAAAACAGGAGTAGATAAGGAAAAAAAATAAATAGCCACTAGGAGTTTCTTAATTTTCATGAACCTTGCTTGGCTTTTTCAATTAAAGGTAAAAAAGCGGTTTCCCATTTTATTTGATTCATTTCGCCCTGAATATGGCCTATAACCTTATTATTAATGAGCAAATATGATTCAGGCGCTCCAGTAACCCCAAGATCAAAAGCTAAGTCACCTCTTGGATCATAAATAGAAAACAGATAAGGGTTGCCATGCTTTTGAAGCCAGGCATTTGCCTTGCTATCGGCATCCTTGTAGTTCAAACCAATAATCTCAATATCATTCTTTGACAGTTTTGTTAGAAATGGATGTTCAACGAGGCAAGTAACACACCAACTTGCCCAAACATTGACAAGCTTAATCCCATCTAAAGATTCAGCTTTAACAGGATTCCCACTTAAATCATTCATTTGAAATGCTGGAAAATTTTTTGCCTCGAAATTAGCAAACTTAATCTCTTCGTCAACCAAAAGCACCTTAGCAAAAAAAACTACAATAAGAATTGGGAGGATTACTATTAAAAACCTTAGTAACTGATTCATAACACTTTCTTTTTAAAAATTGTAAGCAACATTCCAGAAACCATTAGCGCTGCTGAGAACCAAATCCACTTGATGAAATAGTTAATTTTTAGTGAAAAGGTCCAGCTACCATTCTCTAACTGATCGCCAATGGTTAAGTATGAATCTTTCAATACAGATGTATGAATAGCTGATTCCGAAGTAATCTGCCCTCTTGTTGCATACTTTCTTTTTTGAGGGCTGAGAGAGATTTCTCTTCCATCATGCAAAAATGAAATATCAGCAGAAATAACATCATGATTTGAAGCTTTGAAAACTCGAATATCTTTAAAAGAAAACTCTTGCAGTGATTCGTTCACCGAAATAGATTCACCAGGAGCAAGATTTAAATTCTTTTCATAACTAAGAATGCTATTCATAGATACTGCAAAAAATAATAAGCCTAGGCCTATATGCGCAACTGCACTGCCTTTATTAATATATTTTTTATTGAAGAAGTTATTAATCATCCTAAATAGGTAGCTGAAAAGAATCAGAAATCCAGAAAAAATTCCTATGTATGCAAGAATAGAGAATACTGCAGTAGCTCTCCAAATAAGATACAAAAAGAGCAAAGATAGTAATGTTGGCGCAGTTACACTAATAAATAATGCTTTCAGTGACATTGAGCGTTGCCATAAAGCATCAACAGAAATCATAATAAATATAGCAGCTATCAAAATTAATGGAGAGAAAATTGTGTTGTAATATGGTGGGCCTATGCTGACTTTTTCCCCGCTCATAGATTCGATGATAAGAGGATAAGTAACCCCAAGAAAGATAGAAAATATACCAGTAATCATAAGTATATTATTCATTGATAGGAATGATTCCTTGGAGCCTGAAACGACTAATTTTGAAGAATTTAGGTCTGGAAGTCGATATGCAAAAATTGAAAGTGCAAGCAGCGTAATCAAACCTGAGAAACTTAAAAGATAAAGCCCTCTTTCTGGATCAGTTGCGAATGAATGCACGCTATCAATAATTCCAGATCTTACGATAAATGCACCAAAGAGACTTAATACAAAAATTAAGATGCCTAGAAACATGGTCCAGGTTTTGAGAACATTTGATTTTGAAGATGCAAATAATGAGTGCATAAATGCTGTTGCTGCAAGCCATGGCATTAAAGCAACATTTTCAACAGGATCCCAAAACCAATACCCTCCCCAGCCCAATTCATAATATGCCCACCAACTTCCGAGAGCGATTCCGATGGTGAGAAAAATCCAAGCAACAAAAGACCAATTTTTTATATCTTGCTCCCACTGCAATTCAAAATCGCCTTTTAGCAAGTATGCTGTAATAAAACTGAAGGAAATTACAAATCCAACATATCCTAAATAGAGCATCGGAGGATGTATGGCTAAAGCAGGATCTTGTAAAATAGGATTTATATCTGCACCTTCAATAGCCCCAAATGGCAAAATTCTCTCAAAAGGATTAGATGTTAAAAGTAGAAATAACAAAAAACCTAAAATAATAAGGCTCAACATTAATAAAGTTAATTTTTTTAAAGGATGATTTTTATCAAGCGAGTTTACAAATAAAATACTCCAAGCTGTTAAAAATACTATCCACAGAAACATTGATCCCTCATGAGCACTCCATATAGAGGTTACCTTGTAGAAAATAGGCAATTGAGAGTTTGAATGACTCGCTATATATGCTATTGAAAAATCATCGCTTATTGCAAGATAAACATACATACCAAATGAAATAAAAACCAACCAGCAAGCTTGATTAAATAGTCTCATTGATAGCATTAGTTGATTTGGATGAAATTTATTAAGAGAGAAGAAAAGATTAAAAATTAATATAAGACTCAATAAAAGAACTGCTGATAGAGACAGAAAGTGTGAAATCTCACCAATCATACTTTGCCTTCTTCCATGTATAACTCTGGAGGCATATAATTTTCATCATGTTTAGCAAAAATTTCTTCTGCCTCAAACATACCATTTATAAAATATCCCAAGATAACAACCCCACTATCCTCTTTAAATAGATCTGGTGGTATTCCGTCAAAGGTTACTGGAACTTCTTTGATAAAGTCAGTAACTTGAAATCTAATAATTGTTCCATCTCTCATAATTGAGCCATTCTTTACCATTCCACCTAGCTTAATCCTATAACCAGATTTTATTTCCGCCTGGAGCATCTCAGATGGTGTGTAGAAAAGATCTAGTTTTGAGTTTAAAGAAAAAAGAATCAATGAAATTCCGCCTGCAGATAAGAAAAGAATAACGATTAACTTCCAAAGACGATTTTTTCTAGCTTGAAGCATTTTTAATTCTTATTTTTTTTTGTATGTCTTTAATCCTCTTTTTAGCAATTAAAAAACTTAAAAAAATCATAGCTATACCAATTGAATATACTGACCAAACATAAATACCATGACCATCCATGTCTAAAATTTCATTAAAATTATCAAAAGCTAAATTAAACATATTCTGAAACCCATTTTTTATTTTTTTCTCTAGTGAATATATAAGAACGGCTACTTAAAATACCAAGGGAAATAAGTGTAAAACCCAAGCCAATTACTGAGAAAAGTAATGGGTATAACATTGACGGATCAATCGAGCTACCTCCAGAAACTGAAATTGATGCTGGTTGATGAAGTGTTGACCACCAATCAACAGACTTTTTAATAATAGGAATATTCACCAAGCCAATAACAACCAATATTGACATAAGGCGGTCAGCCTTTTCTAAATTAGAGAAAGATCCATGCAAGGTTAAAATCCCTAGATACATAATAAATAATATTAATGTTGATGTAATTCTTGCATCCCATTGCCACCAAGTTCCCCAAGTAAGAATTCCCCAGATTGATCCTGATAGTAAACCTATGAATGTGATCATTGCGCCTATTGGTGCTGCTGACTTAATCAAATATGCTGCGAGCTTTACACGCCACACAAGGTGCATTAATGCGCAAACAGCCATAAAGAAATAAATCAACTGTGCAAAAATTACAGATGGTACATGGAGGAAGATAATTCGATAGGAATTTCCTTGAACAGCATCTTGAGGAGCAAATAACAAACCCCATGCCCATCCAAGTATTAACATGGAAACTCCAAGTATTAAAAAAAATGGATAAAGTTTCTCACTAAGATTTACAAAACTTTTTGGAGAGGAAAATTTATGAATGAATGCTGTGATCACAACCAGTATTATAAACCTAAGTTGATTAATCTATATGTGTTTTTAAGGCCGCAGAGATAATTAATGGCATGATGGCTGACATCACCAACCCCACACCTATCATTAAGGTAATAATTGCAACGAAACCATCGCCAAATTGAATGCTCCTTACTGCGGCTCCAAGCAAGATAATAACCGGCAATGCAAGCGGCAAAGAAGAAAGGACTCCTAGCATTGCTCCCTTATTAATTGACAAAGCATTACCAAAAGCGAATAAATTGAATAGCAAAAGATTCGATAGGCTTAGCAATAAAAATACCTTGGCAAAATTACCAATAGCAACTCCATTGGCAAATGAAAACAATGCTCCTATAAATGCGATGGGGATTCCAATCAAACAGACGTATACAAATATTTTAGAAAGAACAAGTTTGTAAAAATCTTTTTCAATTAAAAATTCTTGCTCAAGTGACCCATCTTCAAAATCCTCTTCAAACATACCCTCTGTTGCAACAAAAGAAGTCATTAATAAAGAAATAACAATAATCGAGAAATAAAATTTATCTAAATCAAATTGGGAGATATCTATGCTCAGCGGAAATGCTATGAGAACAAGAACCATAATTAATAAAGGTCCCAACCAAGATTTTAATTTTTTTGAAAGTTTGAAAGATTCTGCTTTAACTAATCTAAGCATTCTTTGCTCCTAAATCTAATACTTTAAAGTCAATCATTGGGTTGATGTGAGAAGTAAGGATAAGGCCAACTCCCTCAGATAATTTTTGAACAAGAAAACTACTAAGTTGATCGGCTGTTGCTTGGTCCAAGCCAACCAGCGGCTCATCAAGGACCATCAACTCTGAAGATTTTGCTAAAACTCTTATTAGGGCTAACTTTTTTTGCTGCCCAAATGATAAGCTCGCTGTAAGCTCATCCTGAACATCCGATAAATCAAGCTTCCTCAACCATTCAAAGGCAAGATTTAGCTCAGCATCATTGAATAGCAACTCTAAGTTTTCAAGCGGCGTAAGATAATTTTTTATGGCATTTTTATGCCCAAGATAGGATATATTTAAATCTTGATTATATGTCTCAATGAAGCCTTTAGATGGAGATGTTATACCTAAAATAATTCTGAGTAATGTACTTTTTCCAGATCCGTTGCCACCTTTAACATGTAATCCTTCTCCAGAATTGATCTCAAAAGAAAGGTTTTGAAAAAGTTTATTTTCATTTATCGAATATGAGATATTTTGAGCTGATAAGAGCGTCATGCTGTTCTAATTTAAAAGTGATTTTGACCTTATTGTAAGGGAAGGAAGTGGTTTTTGTGGATCTAATCTTAGATAAAATCTTTTAGCCAATTCAGCAAATGGATTAATGCTAATATCTCCAAGACCTCCAACTGAAAAATACAATGATTTTGAAAAAAATATTCCTTGTTCCAATTGAGGCACTTTACTCAAGAAGGTATTTAGCCTTCTAATATTTTGAGTTGCTCCCTTAAATTTATTACCAAAATGATACCAACCCCAAAACTGGTACTCGCTTCTAGAAAAATGAACAAGTTGCACTCTAGCGTTCTTTCTTGGAAAAGCTCCTGCTGGTATTATGGATATAACTGATGAATCTAACTCAGCAATTTTTAAATCTAATATTGATGGTAGATGCTCTATGGATTGGAAGGGGCAAAGCAAACACTCTGTCCCTTCCTCTATTTGATAAGATTTGACTCTTGAAAGCCTCTCCTTAGAGCCAATAATTATGTAGCTAACATTAGGAAGATTTTCTGACACACGAACTTATTCAGCTTTAGCTAAAGCTTGGTCAATGTCAGCTAAAATATCATCGATATGCTCAAGTCCAATTGATAGTCTGATATAACCAGAGCTAATTCCACCTGAAGCTAACTCTTCTTCATTTAATTGAGAATGAGTAGTGCTAGCAGGATGAATTGCCAAACTTCTCGAATCACCAATGTTAGCAACGTGATAGAGCATTTCTAATGAGTTAATAAACTTTTTACCTGCTTCATGACCACCTTTGATTTCAAAGCCTAGTAGACCACCACAACCATTGGATAGATATTTGTCTGCTCTTTCCTTGGGCAAATCAGAAGATGTTCCAGGATAAGCAACTCTTTCAACCATAGGGTGGTTGCTAAGGTGTTCGGCAACCTTTTGCCCATTTGCTGAATGTTCTCTCATCCTTAGATGCAATGTCTCTAAGCCTTGAATGAACATAAAAGCGTTAAAAGGGCTCATGGCAGCTCCCATATCTCTTAACAATGTGGTTCGTGCTTTTAAGATATACGCTATGGGTCCCAACGCCTTAACAGCTTCAGTCCAAACCACCCCATTATAATTAGGATCAGGCTGATTTAGTTTAGGCTGCCTGTCAGGATTTACCTCCCAATCAAAATTACCGCCATCAACTATTACTCCTCCAATAGATGTACCGTGACCACCAATGTATTTTGTTGCTGAATGAATAATAATTGCTGCCCCATGATCAAAGGGACGACAAATTAAAGGAGCTGCTGTGTTATCTACAATTAATGGAATACCTAACGGTCTCCCAAGGTCAGCAACTTCTTGCAATGGAAACACCTGAAAGCTTGGATTAGGAAGCACTTCGCCATAATAAGCTCGGGTTCTATCATCTGTTGCATCAATAAAATTTTGCGGATCACTGGGGTCTACAAATCTAACTTCAATTCCCATATCAGAGAATGGATTTTTAAACTGATTGTAAGTTCCTCCATAAAGATGGGATGAAGCAACAAAATTGTCACCATGACTACATAGATTTTGAATTGCGTAAGCTGAAGCTGCTTGTCCCGAGGCAAGGCCCAACGCAGCGACTCCTCCCTCTAGCTCAGCAATTCTTTCCTCAAAAACAGCATTAGTAGGATTCATAATCCTTGAGTAGATGTTTCCTAGCTCACTTAAGGAGAATAAATTTGCAGCATGATCAGTGTTATCAAATTGATAACTAGATGTCATATGTATAGGAACAGCTACAGAATTAGTATTTTCATCTTTTCTCCAACCAGCATGCAATGCAATAGTTGCGGGATTTGTATATTTCTTATCACTCATTCTATTCTCCGATTAAATTTTAAAAATAAGGCTAAGCTAAAGAAGATACACGAATTGGAACCTTTTTTAGCAACATTTATATAGCGCTTGCAAGCCAGTCAAAACTGCGCTGATGTAATTATATACATATTTATAAAATAATCTCTAAAATATTATATTAGTAGTAAAACTACAAAAAAATTACTTATTTAAGCTTTAAATATAGGTTTTTTAAAATTTATTGACAATCTTTATGAAATAATTTCAAATTCACTACATATTTAACAACTTATTAAACTATGGCTAAAAAATATGTAAATTTCAGAGTCGGTGGCTCACCCTACAAAGGGACTGATGACTATTCTGTCTGGACTAATGACTTGTTAGGTAAAATTATAGCTAGCAAGACCGTAATCCAACCAGGCAAATCTACAGTCGGCCATAGATTAAGTGATTCAGATGTTGTTTACTTAATAGTAAATGGTAGAGGAATGATGGAGGTTGTAGAGTATATGAATTCAATGGAAGGACATGGAACCGATCCAAGCGAAGGCATTGAACATCAAGATTCATTTTCATTAACTGCAGGTGATGTGATTCTAGTCCAATCAGGCGACTTTGTGAAAGTGGTAAATGAATCTGAGCATGACCAACTGACATACCTAAGAGTATTTGATAGAGAGGGCTGGAGAATTTAATATACTTAGGGCAAGCTTGATTCTATCTCTAATAGTTTAATGGCCTCATCAATAGAGTAAGTATTAGTTTTATTTTTACGCAAGTTCCTGATTGAAACTGTTTTAGCTGACATCTCATCTTTACCAATCACAGCCATTAGCGGGACTTTAGCGTTGCTATGCTCTCTGATCTTGTAACCAATTTTTTCATTTCTATTATCAAGTTCAATGCGTAAATCAATAGCATCAAATTTTTCTTTCAGGCCCATAGCATAATCATTAACCTCTTCTGTGACAGTTAAAATTGATAATTGAGTTGGAGCTAACCATAAAGGCAATTTACCAGAATAATTTTCAATCAAAATACCAATAAATCTCTCAAAAGAGCCTAGAATTGCTCGATGCATCATAACAGGTTGATGTTTGGTGCCATCTTCACCAATGTACTCAGCATCTAATCTATTGGGAAGATTAAAATCAGCCTGAAAAGTACCACACTGCCATTCACGCCCTATGGCATCAGTTAAAACAAAATCTAGTTTAGGGCCATAAAAAGCTCCATCACCAACTTCAACGGTGTATGGGATATCCAGTTTTTTAATTGCAGACTCTAATGCCGCCTCAGCCTTATCCCAGACCTCGTCTGAGCCAACTCTTGTTTCAGGTCTTGTAGATAATTTGATATCAAAAGACTCAAAACCAAGCTCAGTATAAATTTCAGATAATAAAGAGATGAAATCAGCTGTTTCACTTTCTATTTGATCTTCAGTACAAAAAATGTGGCCATCATCTTGAGTAAACCCACGAACTCTCATAAGACCATGCATGGTGCCTGAAGCTTCATATCTATGACATGATCCAAATTCTGCAAGTCTAACTGGAAGGTCTCTGTAAGATTTAAGACCTTGATTATAAACCTGTACATGACAAGGACAGTTCATTGGCTTAAGCGCATTAACTCTTTTCTCATTGGCATGTTCTTCATCAATTTCTGTGATGAACATATTTTCACGATACTTATCCCAGTGACCTGAAGCCTCCCAAAGTTTACGATCAACGACTAAAGGAGTGTTAATTTCTTCATATCCATTA